>JADMIO011210281.1_pt1 | contig 95876 bp, 66 predicted proteins | sample 8958161 | NCBI WGS metagenome assembly JADMIO01 (sample SAMN16585339, study PRJNA669376) | soil metagenome | isolation source: Crop rotation soil | place: USA: Cullars Rotation, Alabama | collected 2011
GCCGCGACTTCAAGTCACGTGAATTCCAAGCTTCGGATCCCACTGTGCTGGAAAGTGTGGTCAGCTTCGCCGCTTGGGTGGCTCACTTTGCGCGAGTTGCGGCGCCGTGCCCATCGGCACGCGCGCCCATACGCTGATCGTCAGGCGCGAGCCGGCCACCGCGGTGCGCAGAAAAACCGGATGCGGCAGCGTGTTCTTGAACTTGAAATCGCGGCTCGGCCACGCCACCGTGGCGTCCAGGCCGCTCGCGATATACGGCACCGGCAGCGAGTGCGTCTCGCGCTGCACGATCCTCAGCTTGCCGTCGAGCTTTTCATTGCTCTTGCGCACCGCGTTGTAAAGCGTGGTTGACACCTGGCAGGTGCCGCCCGCCAGGCCGTCCACGATCTCCGACTCTTCCTCGCCCGGCTTGCGCTCGAAGATGTGCGCCATGCGATAGCCCTTGGCGAAGGTGCGCTCGCCGGTCGAGCCGTTGAAGGAAAATATCTGGCCCGGCATCAGCACCTTGCCGTTGATGGCGCCCGACGCCACGTGAATGTTCTTGGTGCGCCCCACCAGGCCGCGATTGAAGCGCGTGGTGAATTGAGCGATTTTCACGTCGGTGCCCACCAGATCGGCGGCGCTCAGGCGCGGCTCGACGATACGCTCCGTGGCGGTGACCGCCGCGTATCCCACTTCGTAGCGGCGCTGCAAGCGCGCCAGAGTTTCGCCGACGTTCAGCGCGCGCCCGCTCTCTTCCGGCAGGATGTGCACGCCTAAGCCGTCCACCTTCAGCACCGCGCTATGCGCCGGGCGGTAATAGGACCTGGCCACCGCGCGCATTCGATTTTTCAAGCGTTCCTTGTTCCAGCGCACCGGCAGGCGCAGGTGGTGCTCCTCGAAGCGCGCCATCAAAACGCGCGGCACGTTGCGCCACACGTCGCCGCCGCGTCCGAACCAGTAGGCGTCGTTCACGGCGCGGTTGAAATCCGGCGCGCCGCCCAGCTCGCGCAGCGTCAACTGGTAATTCGTGGCGGGCGCGCGCACCGTCAGTGCCAGGTTGCCGAAGCGTTTTTGCAGACGCTCGCGCGCTTCGCGCCGCGTCAGGCCGCCGACCGCCTCGCCGGAGATGAACACGTTGGGGGCGATCTGCTCGCCGCCGCGCCAGCCCAGATAGGTGCCGTGCGCGCCGCCTATCGTCGCCACCAGGCAGCACAGCACGCTCACCGCCGTCCACAACGGCCAGCGCCGCGCGGGCGGAGCGACCAGCGGGTTCGCGGCCAGGCCCGCCGGGCTGTTGGCCAGCACAAAGGAAATGTTGCCGGGAGGCGTTGACGTGCTGGCCGCGCCGTCCAGCGGCCTGATCGGAATGGGTTTCGGCTCCACCGCCGCCCCGTTGTTCGGCGCGCCTGGTGCCACTGGCGGCTTGCGGCGCGCGGCGCGGCGCGCGTTTTTGCGCGACACGGCGGGCGTGGCGGAGTTGGTCGGGACGGAGGGGGGCGACGCGGTTTGCGGTGGCGCGGTTTGCGGCGATTGATCCATGATTTCGACGAAAATATCTGCTTTTACTGGGACGTTCGTTTGACGCTTGTTTTTGCGGCGATAGCATTTGTCGCCATCCAAAGATTACCTGAGTCGCGCCGCGGCGTCAAAATCAAATCCAAAATGAGTTCAATTACGCCAGAACATGAACTGCTTGTAGCCCTCCCAGGCCCAATCACGGCGGATGCCTAGCAGATCGCACATCGTCCTGACCATGTCCCAGAAGGAATCGTTGATAGCCGGCACCCTGAACACCACGAAAAAGAGCAGGAACATCCCCAGGTAAGCGAAGGAGTCCAGCGTCTGGCGGGTGTGGGGATCGAGGTGGGGGCGGATGATGCGGTAGCCGTCGAGAGGTGGGATGGGCAGCAGGTTGAACAACACGGCGGTGACTTGCAGCATCCCGATGAACGCCAGCGCCGGGCCTCCGGCCTCGCGCGGCGGTGGAAAAAAGCGCAGCGCCAGGCCAATGAGGATCGCCAACGCGAGATTCGCCAGCGGCCCGGCCAGCGCCACCGCGGTGCGCCACGCCGCATTGCTCATGCGCCGCTCGATGGAATAAACCAGGTTGGCGGCTTTGCCGCCTTGCGGCCTGCGCGGTTGGCCCAGGCGGCGCTCGTCAATGAAAACCGCCCCGCCCGGCAACCCGATGCCCCCCATGATCAAGAACAAAGTCGGCAGGGCAATCGAGAGCAGAGGATCGGTGTAACGCAGAGGATTGAAGGACAGATAGCCTCTGTCCTTCACCCCGGTGTCGCCGCCTTCGTAGGCCACGCGCGCGTGCGCCCACTCGTGCAGACACACCGAAAATATCCAGCCGGCGAGAACGTAAACGAAGGTTATCATAGGGAATGACGGGGCTGGCGCCAGTCCCGCTCAAGGTTTTTGCGCTGCCGCGCGCACGGCCAAAATCTGGTCGAGCAGCGCCGGCATTTGCGCCAGCGGCACCATGTTGGGGCCGTCGCTTTGCGCGGCGTCGGGATCGGGATGGGTCTCGACGAACAGCGCGTCTATGCCCACCGCCGCCGCGGCGCGCGCCAGCGTCGGCACGAAGCGGCGATCGCCGCCCGATTTGTCGCCGGCGCCGCCCGGCTTTTGCACGCTATGCGTGGCGTCGAAGCACACCGGCGCGAACTGCCGCATGATCTCCAGCCCGCGAAAGTCCACCACCAGATTGTTGTAGCCGAACGTCGTGCCGCGCTCGGCCAAGAGGATGTTCTCGCAGCCGGCCTCGCGCAGCTTGTTGGCGACGTTTTTCATGTCTTCGGGCGCGAGGAACTGCCCCTTCTTCACGTTGACCGCGCCGCCGTGCCCGGTGGCGGCCCGCGCCGCCGCAACCAGCAAATCAGTCTGGCGGCACAAAAACGCGGGAATCTGCAAAATCGCCACGACGCGCGCCACGTCCTCACACTGCCCCGGCTCGTGCACGTCGGTCGTCACCGGCAGGCCGAACTCCTCGCGGATGGCGGCGAGGATTTCCAGGCCCTTGTCCTGGCCCGGCCCGCGCGCCGAATGAATCGAGGTGCGATTGGCCTTGTCGAACGACGACTTGAACACGTAGTTGATGCCGCGCTCGGCGCACGCCGCCTTCATGAAGCCGGCGACTTCGCGGCAAAGCGGCGCGCTCTCGATGAGGCACGGCCCGGCGATGAGCAAGAGCGGCTGCCCGTCGCCCACCACGTAGGGGGGGATTTCGATTTTCACGGACACCAGTTTGGCACGCGGCGCGAAAAACTGCGATTAAAAAACGACATCGAAAGCGGGGATGCCGGACAATTTCGGCGGGAACTTCGCCCCACGAGCATTCGTCCGGCGAGAGGCGCGGGAGGCGCCGTAGCACAACGGATCGAAAAACGCAAGAGGCTTTTCAGAAAGTCTTGCTGTGCCAGGCTTGAACTGCTATTATTAAAATCCGTGCCCGGATGGGGCACAAAGATAATCGAAGTTAGTCTAAGTCATCTGATGGTCGTGCCTCGGCAGCGGGCGAATGCCCCTTTCGCGCAAAACGGCATCAAAAACGGCATCAGTCGCACCTATGCAGTCGAACTGTAGTCCAGCCTTTTGCGCCGCTATCCGCACTTGTAATCGGTCTATTGATTGTCACCCGGCATGATGCAGCCTCGCCCGCCCGTATCGCCCCTGAGTCGAAACGGCGCCGGGCGTTTTGTGTCCGTGGAGGGGGCGTTTTCGATAGATCAAACGAAGCAAGTTAAATCAAACGAGATGATGCAACTTTCGACGAATTGGTGGACGAACCGGCTGCGGCTGGCTGAAACCAGGGGAGGGTGGGTTTCTTGAGCAAACAATATCAGAATGCACAAAGCTCGCGCGGCGTGGAGGCGACTTCCGCGGCGCTTCCCGACGCCGTGGCGGCGTGGGTGAAGATGGCGCAGAAGACGCCTCTGCTCACCGCCGCCGAGGAAAAAGAACTGGGACGGCGCATCGCGCAGGGCGACGAGGAAGCCTACAAGAAAATGGTCGAGGCGAACCTTCGTCTGGTCATCACGATGGCGCTCAAGCAGTTGCACCAGGGCCACAACCACTCGCTGACGCTGGCCGACCTGATTCAAGAGGGCAACTTCGGCTTGATGCGCGCGGCGCGCAAGTTCGACCCGGCGCTGGGCTATCGCTTCAGCACCTACGCTTCGTTCTGGATTCGCCAGGCGATGAGCCGCGCGATTGCCGACCAGGCGAAGATGGTGCGCGTGCCGGCGCACATCGCCGAGCTGACCAAGACGGCCTATCGCACCATCGCGCTCTTAGTGCAGGCGCTGGGGCGCCAGCCAACCGTGGACGAGCTGGCCGCCAAGCTGAACGTGAGCAAGGACACCGCGGCGCTGGTGCTGCTCAACATGGCGGAGACCTTTTCGCTGGACGATGAGATCGGCGATGCCGGCGACGGCGAGGATTTCATTGACATGCTGAAGGACTCCGACGCCGTGGTGCCCGAAGAGGCCGCCGAGACCGCGATCCTGCGCGAGGAAGTGCGCGAGGCGCTCAATGAGCTGACCGACCGCGAGCGCGAAGTGGTGAACCTGCGCTACGGCCTGCAAGGCGGCAAGGCGCACACCCTGCAAGAGCTGGGCGCGCACTTCAAGGTGAGCCGCGAGCGCGTGCGCCAGATCGAGGGCCAGGCTTTGCGCAAGCTGCGCAAGAGCAGCCTCGCCAACGCCGTCGGCAGCCTCGAAGACAAAGGTTAGATGAAGGCACCCATAGCAGCCCGTCGCGAAATTCGCGGCGGGCTGTTGTGTTTTCGCCGCTTTTCATTCTCCCGCTCGCGGAGAATCCAACCTGCGCCGCGATGGTCAAAAGGTTTTCGTGAAAGGAGATTTTGTGAAACAGAGTTTTGTTTTGATGTGCGGCGTGGCCGTTTTCGTCAGCGTCGCGCGCGCCGACGTGAAATTGCCGGCGCTGTTTGGCGACAACATGGTGCTGCAACGCGGCGTGGCGGTGCCGGTCTGGGGCGAGGCCGCGCCGAATGAAAAAGTCACCGTGCAATTCGCCGGACAGACCAAGACGGCCACCGCCGGCGACGATGGGCAATGGATGGTCAAGCTCGATCCTCTGGCCGTCGCCGAAAGCGGCACGTTGGAAGTCAAAGGCAACAACGCGATTACCATCAACAACGTGGCGGTCGGCGAGGTGTGGATTGCGTCGGGACAGTCGAACATGGAGTTTCGCCTGTCCGGCGCCAGCAACGCGCAAGAAGCCATCGCCGCTTCCACCGATCCGCAACTGCGTTCGTTCAACGTCGCCAAAGCGACCGCGACCGAGCCGCAAAAGGACGTGAAAGGCCAGTGGCAGATCGCCGGCCCCAACACATCGGGCGGCTTCACCGCCGTGGGCTATTTCTTCGCGCGCGAGCTGCGCAAAAAGCTGAACGTGCCGGTCGGCCTCATTCATACCTCGTGGGGCGGCACGCCCGCCGAAGCGTGGACGAGCAGCCCGGCCCTGCTGTCCGATCCCGACTACAAGCCGATGCTCGAAGGTTGGGACAAGCGCGTCGCCGATTACCCGGCGGCGATGGAGAAGTTCAAAAACGAGACGCTGCCGAAGTGGCAGGAAGAGGTGGCCAAAGCCAAAGCCGAGGGCAAGCCGGAGCCGCGCCGACCCGCTGAGCCTGCCGGCCCCCTGGACCCGCATCGTCCCGCGATTTTATACAACGCGATGCTCGCGCCGCTGGTGCCCTACGCGGTGCGCGGCGCCATCTGGTATCAAGGCGAGAGCAACGCCGGGCGTGCCTACCAATATCGCAAGCTGTTGCCGGCGATGATCGCCGACTGGCGCAAGGCGTGGGGCGTGACCAAGCCGGAGGATTTCCCGTTCTACATCGTGCAGTTGGCGAACTTCCAGGCGGAGAAGCCGGAGCCGGGGGAGAGCGCCTGGGCCGAGTTGCGCGAGGCGCAGACCATGACGGCGATGATGCCGGGCAACGGGCAGGGCCTGGCGATTGACATCGGCGAGGCCGCCGACATCCACCCCAAGAACAAGCAGGACGTGGGCATTCGCCTGGCCGATGCCGCGCTGGCGCAGACCTACGGCCAGCCAATGGAATACTCCGGCCCGGTCTACGACTCCATGAAAGTCGAGGGCAACAAGGTGCGTTTGAAGTTCAAGCACGCCGAGGGCCTGATGAGCAAAGCCGCCGACCCGAACGCCATTCCTGGCTTCGCCATCGCCGGCGAGGACAAGAAATGGAAATGGGCGTCCGTGAAGATTGAGGGCAACGACATCGTGGTCTGGAACGACGAGATCGCCAACCCGGTCGCCGTGCGCTACGCCTGGGCCGACAATCCGAAGGCGACAATCTACAACGCTGCCGGCTTGCCCGCCGTGCCGTTCCGCACCGACACCTGGCCGGGCGTGACGGTTAACAACAAATAAGATTCACCACAGAGGGCACAGAGATTTAATTTTCTCTGTGCCCTCTGTGTCCTCTGTGGTGAATAAAACGAACCTGTAAATCAGCGGTCTAACGTCGCAATTTATTTTCAGAGGCCGTTTAATGTCGAATTTTGGCGCCGCACGGCGCGCGTTTACCCTGATCGAACTCCTTGTCGTCATAGCGATAATATCGCTGCTCGCCGCGATCTTGTTTCCGGCGTTCGCGCGCGCTCGCGAGAACGCGCGCCGCACCAGTTGCGCCAGCAACTTCAAGCAATTGGGACTGGGCATCGTGCAATACACGCAGGATTACGACGAGACTCTGCCGCCTTTCAGCCACGGCGCCGGCTATCAGGGCAGCGGCGGCTACAACGGCGCCGACGGCCCGCGCTGGGGCGACATGATTTTCCCTTACATCAAGTCCACGCAGGCCTACGATTGCCCCAGCAAGAGCGGCGCGAAGCTGTGCTACTATCCCGGCGGTCAATGGTTCGACATCCGCACTTATTCCTACGGCTACGTGTCGCCGTCTTCGTCGGGCGCGGATTTCGGCGTGGCCAGCCGCGCCTTAGCCGATATTCCCGACCCCTCCGGCACCATCATGCTGGCCGAGGACGGGCGCCAGGACGCCGCCGCCAACGAGGAATCCATCGGGCGCCAGATTCCCAATGCCGGCGACACGCTGCAATCGCTGGCCGGGCGCGTCAACGGTTTTCGTCACACCGGCGTTGATCCGAACGACATTTACAACTACGCGCTCAACGTGGTCTACGTGGACGGCCACGTCAAATGGGTGCGCCTCGCCGACACTTACCTGCGCCAGTGGACGTTGGCGCTGGACTGAGGCTTTAAAATTCACCGCAGAGACGCGGAGGCGCAGAGAGAAAGAAAATCTCTCTGCGCCTCCGCGTCTCTGCGGTGAATCCTATCGAATGATTTTGCCGGGCACGTCCAGCACTTGCGAAGCGCACAGGTCATTGCCGAAGTTCGTCCAGTCCTTGAATTGCCACACGACCTTTTTTTCGCGCGTCACCTCGAATATCTGTGGGTTGTCCGGCCCGGCGTGGGTGTTGCCGACGATGAGATTGCCGTTCGGCAGATATTGCAGCGACGTGACCCAGAACAGTTGAATGCCGGGCAGCTCCTTGTAGTCAATGCTCCAGACGATTTCCCCGGCGGGATTCACTTCCAGCACGCGATTGTTGCTGCCGCCAGCGATCATCGTGTTGCCGCTGGGCAGGCGAATCGCGTTGAAGACTTCGGTGCCGTGACCCTGATGGCCGGGCGTGCGCTCGCGGCCTGCCAAGTCGAGCTTGTAAGTCCACACCACTTTGCCGGTCTCGTCGTATTCGCGGACGGTGCCGTCAAGCTCGTGGCAGACGAGATAATGCCCGTTGTCCAGCTTGCGCACGCGGCGCGTGTCGCGGTGCGAGTTGGGTTGCTCGACCACCAGCGGGATTTCCTTGACGATCTTGTCGTCCTTGTCCACTTCGATGATGCGCTTGTTGCCGCTTTCGGCGATCATCGTCAGGCCGTCGTCGAGGCGCTGAAAGGCGTGAATCTCCACCGCGCCGGTGTAGCCCTCTTTCGGCTTCGATTCGTGCGTCCACACGATTTGCTTGTCCGGCGTCATCTCCACGATTTTGGTGTTGCTGACCGGCATCAGCACGTTGCCGCTGGGCAGCAGCGCCAAGTCATGGCAGGTATAGCGGTTGGGCACTTCCCATTCGATCTCGCCTTTGGTGCTCACGATGGCGACCTTGCCCTTGTCGGCCACGATGAGGCGATGCGCCACCGGCTCGTCGGCGCGCGCCAGCGCAGGGCAAAGCGCCGCCGCGAGGAGGAGCAACTTGATCTTTTTCATTCGTTTCCTTTAATCAGCCGTTCAAACCCGGCTTGCTCGAAATGGTGGTCGGTGGTGAGGGCTTGCGTAAGATGCTTTTGCCGCATCACGATGAAAGAAGCGGCGTCCACCCAACTCCAATTCTTGTTGGGACGGGCTTGCAGCAATTCAAACGCTTGTTGGTGCAATTCGGGCGTGACGTGGACGATTTCAAAATGCGATGACTGCAAAACCGATTCGACGCCGCTCAAAACTTGGAGGCGAGAGAAGCGCGTGCGAGTTGAGAGCAGGGCCACGAGTTCAGTAAGGACGTAATTTGTCGTGACGAAGGTGCCGCCTGCTTTCATGTGGCGTTGCGCGGTTTCAACGACGGTCTTGTGTTCCGGCAAAGCGGGCACCAGATAAGGCATGAGTCCGCTGATATCGGCGAAGATGACTCTGCTCATGGCGCGAAATCGTGCTTGTCCAAAGCGGCCTGCCCCAGATGAAAATCGTGATTCGTCGCCAAATCCGCAGGCGCTTCGCCCTCAATTGAACCTGCCGCCTTCCAAAAGGGGTCATCTTCGACGGGCGCCCCGTTCTTGAGACGGCTCAGGCAATAATCCGCCACGTCCACCCCCAGCGAAGCGGCGCTGTTTTCCAACGCGGCGAAAACTTCGTCGGGCACTTCCAAAGTCAAAATGCGGCTCATCGGTTTCGTCCTTTCGCGCGTTCAGTTTACCAACGCTTTAAGTCTTGAGGCGCGCCGGTGTCGAGTTGAAATCGGTAAATGCGATTCGACGCCAGAGAATAACTGCGTTCGGCGTTTCAAATCAAGAGCGCCTTGAAGAGTTGTCGGACGGGGCTTGATTTTGCGCTTGCAGTGCAGCAGTTGAGGTGAGATAATGCGCCTCGTGCTGCAATACGGCTGTCATGCCGAGGTGCTGGAACCGGCGGATCTGCGCGCGGAAATCGTGGCTGAAGTGCGCGCCATGCGCGAAATTTATGGGGAGTGATCGAGGTGAATGATTGGGATTTATTCAGCAGTATCGCGGGGGATTCCGGTAGGCGAGAATGGTATGCCACCAATGCGTTGGCCCGGATTTTGAACAACTGCGATAAAGGTCAGGTAGCACTCCGGGATTTTGTTAGGAGATTCGATGTTGATCTGCCATCAAACATCACTTTCTATCCGGAAGTGGAGGATGACAGTGGGAGTGGCAGGCCTGACATCATTGGCCGTCAGGGGAAAGAGTGCCCAATCGGCATCGAAGGCAAACTGGGCGCGCCGTTGGCTCCGCATCAAAAGAAGAATTCTTACTTCACAATGGTTCGGACAGAATCAGGGCGAGATCGCCCCGTAGTTGCACAGGTCAGCGTAGCGCGGATGGGATTTTACCCAACTCGGCTCTAACGCTAAGTGTGTAATAAAGCTCTCCAGCAGGTGCTCGTTGAAGGCACGCTGCTTCCACGAGACCAGCGAAAACACCGGACGGGTGCTACGCTCCGCAGCCGGTTCCGTAGCTTGCACGGACAGTTTGGCCAGATTGACTGCGCTCAACGTGGCATTGAAGTGAAAGTGCAGCGCCTTCTCATCGCGGCTTGGCAATGGCACAACCCAGTCCACTGCTTGGCGTCCCGGAACAGAAACTCAATCTGAAAGCGCGCCGCGTAGTAGCCATAGATCGCCAGCGCCGACAACGAGACATCCGTGCTGAAGAGCAGCACGTAACGCGGCTTGGCGGGGTTGCGCCGGTTGAGCAACAAAACCACCCGCAGCCGCCGTCCTAACTTCGGGTGGTAGGCCACCACGCTGTAAAGGTGCACTCCCGGAGAAGACTCTTCTCCGGCCACCTCCCCCGCGTCCTCCCAGCGGCTCAGGTCATCGAAACGCACCTTACCGTCATACACCATACACGCGCCGCCGCCCGCGCGACTTTTGCTGTCCCGCATAGAGCTGGGGCAGGTTGGCGTCACTGCGCAGCTTGCTAATCAGGTGCAGGTCCAAATCGCACACGCCGTCCACGAATTTGCGCTTGGCAAAGGCGCCGTCGACCACCGCGTAGCGCACGTGCGCCGGCAAGTGCGGGCGCACTTCCTGCAAGTGCTTGAGATAAAAGTCCATCCGCGTCTCAGCCTCATCCCCGGTCTGTTTCGCCGGCTTGGCCGGCTTGGCCGGCGTAGCTTCCGGTGGCTTGGCTGGGGTTTGGCGCACCGAAAAGGTATAGGCGGTGTTGGCCTCCACCGCGACTAAGCTGATCAGCGAGACCTCCAAACCTCGCTCGGCTCGCCCGGCGCAGCCGTTGAAGAAGAAGTCCAGGCCATAGGTTTTCTTGCCGCTCTTCTTCACGAAGGAGGCATCTTGGGCCACCACTGCAGGGGCATGTAGTGGCAGCGCACCTTGTCCTTCGAGCAGCAGACGATTGAAGCGCGGCCAGTCAAAGTCGCGGCGGAACTGCCGACGCACAGTGCGCTCGCTGTAAGGACGATAGCGGCTGAGGTTCACAAAGTTGGCGCGTCCGCGTATCGTCAACAGGGTGGGCAAGAGCACCGTGAAGAACTTGCCCTGGGGGCCGGGAAGACGTTGGGCTTGGTTCATCTTCATCTGTGCTAACACGGTGGTCACCAAGTTCGTTACAATTGTGAGAGGGCTGTTTTGCGGGTTCATGTCTGGATAACATCAACCTACCAAATCAGCCCTTTTTTCCTCTTTTTGTCCGAACCATTGACTTCAAATACTTGAACGTTGACAAAGGGTTGCTCTTGTTCGTCGTTCCTGACGCGGACAAAGGGAAGATTCTGCAGCAATTGCAAAATCTCCGCAACAACGATCCGAAGCGCCATCTCTTTGCGAGCCATATTCTGGAAACCTGCGGTTGGGGTGAATTGCTGGATGCGCTGTTGGTTGCCGTTGAAAAAGACGATCAGAGTTGTGCTGAGGCTATCCGCAGCTTGCAAAGGTTGTGTGACACCAGGAGGCAGAAGATGTTTGTGCAGTTTGACCAAGATGATTTCACGCCCAAGACGGGGTGCCTCGTGCAAAGTCTCGGCATCGTGATCGAGCAAACAGTTTCGACGCTGGAACGTTGGGACGAACCCGATGTATGGGTGGTGAAAAAATGGTCTGGTGGGCCGGGGTGGTTTGGCCGTAATTTGACCTTGCGCGGTTACGACTGCTGGCTTGGGTGCAGTGGGTTAAATTGGTGCAAGTCTGGTGGCCCGAATACGCCAACACCGCTTTGGCTGTATTTTGGGGGCACCGATAGTGACATTCGAGAAGTCAAAGAGGCGTTGCGCGATTTGTGCAAGCATAACCCCTGTGGGTGCAGCGTTCTGGTCTTCACGGATTTAGGGCCAAGTGAATATGAACCCAATATTTCTGTGGGAATTTGTCTGAAATTGGACGCTGTGCTGGATGGTGTCGTTAGTCATGTGATAGATCAACTCAAAAAAATCGCGGACGCGCTTGCTTAAGACCTAAGATAGAATGCCTTTCACCACTTCGCCGTGCACGTCGGTCAGGCGAAAGTCGCGGCCTTGAAAACGATAGACCAGACGCTCGTGGTCAATGCCCAAAAGATGCAGCAGCGTCGCCTGGAAGTCGTGGACGTGCATCGCGTCTTTGACCACGTTCATGCCCAGGTCATCGGTCTCGCCGTAAGTGATTCCTGGCTTGACGCCGCCGCCCGCCATCCACAGCGTGAAGGCATACGGATGGTGGTCGCGGCCCCAGCGCGGCTTTTCGTTGATGTCGCCTTGAATGAAAGGCGTGCGCCCAAATTCGCCGCCCCAGACCACCAGCGTGTCGTCCAGCAAGCCGCGCTGTTTTAAATCTTTCACGAGCGCCGCCGAGGGCTGATCGGTGTCCTTGCACTGGTTGTAAAGCTCGGTGGTCAGCGAGTTGTGCTGATCCCATCCGGCGTGCATGACCTGCACGAAGCGCACGCCGCGCTCAATGAGGCGCCGCGCCATCAGGCAGTTGTAGGCGTAGTGGCCCGGCGTCCTGACGTTGGGGCCATACATCTCCAGCGTGGCGGCGGACTCGTTCGATAAATCGGTCATCTCCGGCACGCTGGCCTGCATGCGATAAGCCATTTCATATTGCGAAATGCGCGTGGCGATTTCCGGGTCGGCGAAATCCTGTTGCTTCACCGCGTTGAGCTGCGCCAGCGCGTCGAGCTGCACGCGGCGCGCCTCGCGGCTGAGGCCTTCGGGATTGTTCAAATACAAAACCGGCTCGGCGCTGCCGCGAAACTTCACGCCCTGAAACTTGCTCGGCAGAAAGCCCGAACTCCAGTAATAGTCGTAGAAAATCTGCCCGCAGCTCGTGCCTTTGGTCAGCGAAGTCATCACCACGAACGCCGGCAGATTGTCGCCCTCGCTGCCCAGGCCATAAGTCAGCCAGGCGCCAAGTGTCGGGCGGCCCGGCATCTCGGCGCCCGACAGGAAAAACGAGATCGCCGGCGAATGGTTGATGGACTCGGTGTGCATTCCTTTGACGAAGCAAAGCTCGTCGGCGATGGCGGCGGTGTGCGGCAGGAAGTTGCTGAGCCACGCGCCGCTTTGCCCGTATTGCGCGAAGGGTTCCAGAGGCGCCAGCATCAGCTTGCCTTTGGGCGAGCCGGTCATCGTGCTGAAGCGCTTGTTGCCGAGATATTCCTCTGGCACCGCCTGACCGTGCATGGCTTTTAGCTTCGGCTTGTAATCGAACAAGTCCACGTGCGTCGGCGCGCCGTTCTGGAACAGGTAAATGACGCGCCTTGCCTTCGGCGCGAAGTGCGGCAACTCCGGCAGGCCGCCGAGGCGCGGACGAGTTTGCGGCGCGGCCAAGCCGTCGCGCTTCAAGAGCAGCGCCAGCGCCGCCGTGCCCAGGCCGCAGGCACTTTTGCTGAAAAACTCGCGCCGCGTCAGATGGCGATTGCGTTCGATGAGAGGACTCATATTCAATTAAAAATGCAAAATGCAAAAAAGAGAGGCGCTCTTTTCTTTTGCATTCGGCGGTGCCGTTGGCGCTGGGGCGGTTGATGTTGGCGAAACGCTGGTTGGGTCAACTATGACAATGCCCTCGCTGGCTTCGTAGCGGCGGAAGTCCGTCCCATTGAACGTCAGAATATGAGTGATGCCGTGTGCGAGCATGAAAGCCACGTAACGCGCATCATGCGCCAGTTTTCCTTGCGCGCCATATTGCGCCACCAGTCGTCGCCATTGGCGGTAAACGTCGGGGCCATCGGGCAGGAGCGTGAAAAGCGATTCAATGTGTGCGGTGTCCCGGTCGGCTTGAGCGATGGAAAGCCCCAGGCCACGATCCGCGATGAGCCGCGTAGCAACGGCCCAAAACTCGTAAACGCTCTGTGGGGCGATGCATAGCGCAGCACCGGAAGCGGTCAGACTGCGCACCGCACTGAGAGCCACCGCGTGGTGGACGTGTGCCGGTTCAATCCGCCGCAGCAAAATGTTGGCGTCCAGCAGGTAGCGCATCGGCGCAACCGCTGGCGTGGACAGTGGGGGAGGCGTCACAGTTGCACGTCCTCGCGTGCGCGGTAAACATCCTCTACTGCGTCATTGGGCAGCGGGCCAAGTCCGGCCTGCGCCCGATAATCGGGCCGCGCCGCCACCTCGCTTTCCCACTCGTCGAGCAGCGCCAATTTGTGAGCAATGGCGGCGTGTTGGGCCGCGCTGGTTTTTCCTTCGCCTATCGGGGCCGCAATAGCTGTAGCGTCACCTGTGGCGCGATTGAGTCGCCCGGCGCGCTGCATCAGCGCCATCACCGGCGAGAGATGCATGTGGAGAATGTGCGCTGCATAGTCCGCCGGGTTGTGGCCTTCGACCTGGGCCGCTTCCTCCAGCGCCAGTTCAAGATCGGGTGAAAGTTCAAGAGTCAGGGGCATGGCACCCTCCCTTTGCAGAATTGAGTGTATCAACCGTTGGTCTTTTAATTTTCATTCCTTCGACAGCGCCTCGTCCAGATTGAAAACCATGTTGCACAGCGCCGCGTAGGCCGCGTGCATGGCCGGATCGAGCGACTCGTCGCGCTTCGATTCGCCAATGGCGAGCAGCTTTTTCGCGGCGTCCGGGCTTTGCTGAAACTGCGCCCGCAACTTGTCCAGCGTCGCCAGCAAAATCGGCTTTTCGGCACTGGTTGGCCGGCGCGCCAGAACCAAACGATAAATCAAATCCAGGCGCGCTTCGGGCGTGTCCGCCGCTTTCATCGCGCGCTCTGCCAGGGCGCGCGAGGCTTCCACGTAGGTCACGTCGTTCAGCGTCACCAGCGAATGCAGAGGCGTGTTGGTGCGCGCGATTTTGACCTGGCACGTCTGGCGGTTGGCGACATCGAAGAACACCGTCGGGCCGACGATGCGCCGCCAGAATTGATACAGGCTGCGCCGGTAAAGCGCCTCGCCGTGGTCTTGCTGATAGCGAATCGTATCGAACGTCGCCTCTTCCCAGACGCCCGCCGGCTGATAGCCCTTGACGGGCGGGCCGCCGCGTTTTTCCACGAGCAATCCGCTGGCGAAAAGCGCCTGATCGCGGATCATCCACGACGGCAGGCGATAGCGCGGCCCGCGCGCCAGCAGGCGGTTTTCGGGATCGCGCTCGGCCATGCCCGGCGGCACTTTCGACGACTGGCGATAGGTCGCGCTGGTCACGATCAGCCGCAAAATATGCTTTACGTTCCAGGCGTTGCTCGCGTTAGCCACGCTCGGCTGCGACACGGTCGGCTGCATGAACTCGCACGCCAGCCAATCGAGCAGATCGGGATGCGAAGGCCGCTCGCCCTGCACGCCGAAATCGTCGGCGGTTTTCACCAGGCCGGTGCCAAAGAGCGACTGCCACCAGCGATTGACGGTGACACGCCCCGTCAAGGGATTGTCCGATGCCACCAGCCAGCGCGCCAGAGCAAGACGATTGGGCGGCGCGCCCTCCGGCAACGGCGACAAAACCGCCGGCACGCCGGGCGTGATTTTGTCGCCGTATTTGTCGTATTGGCCGCGAAGGAGAATGAAGCTGTCGCGCGGCGCGGCGCGGTCGCGCATCACCATGGTGCGCGGAATGGTTTTCTCAAAAGCTTCGCGCTCGCCTTTGGCCTCGTCGGCGCGCTTTTTGAATGCGGCGAAATTCGCGTCGCCCTCACGGTGAAACTCGGCGAGCTTCTTTTTCTCGGCGTCGCTGCGCGCGCCCTCGGGCTTTTGCAGAATGGCGCACACGTCGTCCGGCATGGGACGCAGTAGCGCGGCGGGCGAAGCCGTCGCGTAAACCTTGAAGCGCCCCAGCGTGTGCTGGCGGCCAAATTGAAAATGTAACTTTATCGTTAAAGTTTGGGCGTCGGCGACCGGCGCGAGCACTCGAAGAATCGCCGTGTGCGGCGTGCCGAAAGCGGGCATCACCGCCCAGCCGCCGCCCGGCTTGCCGTCCACGGCGCCAGACAGCGCCCAGCCCTGCTGCTCGAAATCGGCTTTGACCGCAGACATCTCGATTGGCTTGCCGTCGGCGCGCACTTCCAGTTCGCTGAGCACGAAGTTGCCGTTGTCGGCCCGCCCCGGCCCTTTGTTCACCAACGAATCGTGCGGCAGCACTTCGAGCTTGATACCGGTCAGCGCGCCGGGCGGGGCTTTAACGATAAAGTTGTAATCGTCCTTGTCCGGGCTGGGGCCTTGCGCCAGAACGCTGCCGTCGTCCAGCTTGACCAGCGCGGTGCCCTGCGCGCTTGTTAGCTCCTCCAGCAACAACGGCTGCCAGGCGGGTTCGAGAGATTTTCCATCGTCGCCGCGCAGCGTTTGTTCCCAGGCCGCTTGCCTATCGCGCAGTTGCCTTTCGCCTTCATCGCGCTGCTTTTGCGTCTCGCGCTCGGTGGCGCGTAGCTCGGCGAGGCGCTGCTTTTGTTCCGGTGAGGCTAAGCTGAGAATTGGGTTGGCCAGGCCGCCGGCGTCGTTGCCACCGCTTTCGTCAATCGAGTTGAAATAGGCGTAAAGCCCGTAGTAATCGCGCTGCGAGACCGGGTCGAACTTGTGGTCGTGGCAGCGCGCGCAACTCACGGTCAGTCCCAGCCAGACGGTGCCCGTGGTCTCGACGCGATCCTGCACGTAATCCACGCGCGACTCTTCGGCGATGCGCCCGCCTTCGCCGTTGATCATGTGGTTGCGATGAAAGCCGGTAGCGATGAGCTGCGCCTGCGTCGGTGCGGGCAAGAGGTCGCCGGCAATTTGCTCCAGCGTGAATTGATCGAAGGGCTGGTTGCGGTTGAGGGCCTCCATCACCTCGTCGCGCCAGTAGTGCATGGCGCGCGTCGGATCGCCCTGGTAGCCGTTGGTGTCGGCGTAGCGCGCGGCGTCGAGCCACTCCCACACCATGCGCTCGCCAAAGCGCGGCGAGGCCAGCAGTCTGTCCACCACTTTTTCGTAGGCGTCCGGCGCCCTGTCCGCGACGAAGGACTTCACTTCATCGGGCGTGGGCGGCAGGCCGGTCAAATCGAGCGTGACGCGGCGCATCAACGTTTCGCGCGCCGCTGCGGGCGAAGGCGCCAGCCCATCTCGTTCGAGGCGCGCCAGGACGAAGCGGTCAATCGGGTTTTTCGCCCAGGCGTCGTTTTTCACGGCGGGAAGGTTGGGGCGCTGCGGCGCCTCGAACGCCCAGTGCTTGCCCCAGGGCGCGCCTTCGTCAACCCAACGCTTGAGGGTTTCGATCTGCGCCGGCGTGAGCTTGCGCAGCGATTTCGGGGGCGGCATCACCGCGTCGGGGTCGGTGGACGTGATGCGCTTGATAAGCTCGCTGTCGGCGCTTTTGCCCGGCACGATGATGCCATCGGCGAGCGCGCTTTCTTTCTGATCGAGGCGCAGGCCGGCTTTGCGCGCTTTGGCGTCCGGCCCGTGGCACGAAAAGCAGGTGTCCGACAAAATCGGCAGCACGTCGCGGCTGAATTTGACCGGCTCGGCGCGTGCGACAAAAGGAAAGAGCAGCGCGAGCAGAAAAAGGCGCGTAAAAAACGGCTTCATGGCACAAGTGAGAGAACAGAACCCCATCCCCGACCCTTCCCCTTGAACGGCTAAGGGCATTGGTTACAACTTAAGGCTTTTCCAGCCTTGTCAAGGGGGCATTTGAGGAAATTTTGGACTCTTTGGCGCTGTTTTTCACCACGGCGCGAACCGGTGGGTGCGCAGAAATCGTTGCACATTGGGCTTTAGCCCTGCGATCACCCCGCCAAGCGCGCTACGGAATCCCGGAAACCTGCTTTTCAGCCCTCAATTGTGCCCCCTTGACAAAGCTGGAAAAGCCTTAAGTTGTAACCAATGGGCTAAGGGGAAGGGAGCCGTCGCCTCTGCCCTCAGAAAAGCCATGACTTTTGCGGGGCGTGTGGCCGGGACTCCCTTCCCCTTAGCCGTTCAAGGGGAAGGGTCGGGGATGGGGTTTCGTCGCATCACGCGATAATCTGCTTAATCGCCTCGGCGCCTTCGACGCCGACGAGCTTTTGATCCAGCCCGGCGTAGAAATAAGTCAGGCGGTTCGGGTCCATGCCCATCTGCTGCAAAACCGTGGCGTGCAGGTTCTTCACCTTGAACGGGTTCTCCACAGCGGAGCTGCCCAGCTCGTCGGTGGTGCCCACGCTGATGCCGCCTTTGACGCCGCCGCCCGCCATCCACATCGTAAAGCCGTAGGCGTTGTGATCGCGCCCGGTGCCCACCGCGTATTCGGCGGTCGGCTGGCGGCCAAACTCGCCGCCCCACACAATCAGCGTCGAATCGAGCAGGCCGCGCTGCTTCAAGTCTTTCAGCAATCCGGCGATGGGCTTGTCCGTTTCGCCGGCATGCAGCGTGTGGTTTTTCACGATGTCGTCGTGGGCGTCCCAGGTCGTGTCGTTGTGCGAGCCGCCCGAATAAATCTGGATGAAGCGCACGCCGCGCTCCACCAGGCGCCGCGCCATCAGGCATTGGCGACCGAAGGCTTCGCTGCGCTTGTCGTCGAGGCCGTAAAGCGCTTTGATATGCTCCGGCTCCTGGTTCAAATCGGTGGCTTCGGGCGCCGAGGCCTGCATCTTGTAAGCCAGCTCGTAGCTGGCGATGCGCGCTGCCAGATTGCTGTTGTCGCCGTGCAACGCTTCGTGCTCGGCATTGTATTCTTGCAGCGTATCCAGCATCCTCCGCTGCGCCGCCTCGCTCTGGCCTTCAGGGCGCTGCAGGTCGAGGATCGGCGTGCCGGTGGCGTTGATGATGGTGGCTTGATAGCTCGCCGGCATATAGCCGCTCGTCCAGTTGCGCGGGCCGGAAATGGGGCCGCCGCGCGGATCGAGCATCACCACGAAGCCGGGCAAGTTTTCGTTCTCGGTGCCCAGGCCGTAGTTCACCCACGAACCCAGGCACGGGCTGCCGCTCAGGATGCGACCGGTGTTCATTTGCAGCATGGCCGAGCCGTGAATCGGCGAGTCGGCGGTCATGGACTTGATGAAGGCGATGTCGTCCACGCAGGTCGCCAGGTTGGGAAAGATGTCCGAGACCCACGCGCCCGACTGCCCGTATTGCGCGAAGGCAAAGCGCGTTTCGACGATGCGGCCCTGGTTCTTCTTGCCGCCGCGCCCGAAGGTCTTCACGGCGATGGTCTTGCCGTCCATGCCCTTCATGGCGGGCTTGTAATCGAAGGTGTCTATCTGGCTCGGCCCGCCATACATGTAAAGGAAAATCACGCTTTTGGCTTTGGCCGGCATGTGCGGCTTCTTCGGCGCCAGAGGATTGACGAACGCCGATTTGCCGTCGGCGGCCAACGCCTGCTTCGAGAGAAAGCCGTCGTCGCCGAGCATCTGCGCCAGGGCCAGCGACATGAAGCCGCCGCCGGCCTGCCAGAGAAACTCGCGCCGCGTCTGTCCGCAAAATTCACGTTTTTTGTTCATGATGCTCCTAGTCCAGATAAATGAACTCGTTCAGGTTCAGCAGCACCACGCAGTAAGAGCGCAGCGCCTCGTCCCGGCTGAAATTGTTTTCCTTTTGCAGCGCGCGAATCAAATTCACGCCGCGCGCGACTTCTTTGTCGCTCGGCGCGCGCTGCAAAACGCGCCACAGGCCGAGCCTCACCTGCGCGGACAGGTCGGGGCCGGCCTGCCTTTTCAGGTGGTCGGCGAGGATTTGCGCCTGCTCGTTGGTGAAGGCGCTGTTGACCATGCTGAGCGCCTGCGTCGGCTGCGTGGTGGCGAAGCGCACCGGACAGGTGAAGTCGGTGTCCGCCGCGTCGAAGCTGGCTAAGAGCGGCACCGCCAGCGAGCGCTTGACGTGAATGTAAACGCTGCGCCGCGCCATCTCTTCGGGCGTGGATTTGCCCCAGCCGCGCCCCGGCACCGACTGGCCCGCCAGCACCTCTTTCGGGATCGTCGGATAGACGCTCGGCCCGCCGCCTTGCAAGTTCAACGTGCCGTTGATCGCCAGGATCGAATCGCGGATTTCCTCGGCGTCGAGGCGACGCATGTCGAAGCGCCACATTAAATCGTTTTCCGGGTCTTTGGCCAGCGCCGCCGCGCTGCCTTGCGACGACATGCGATAGGCGCTCGATAGCATGATAAGCTTGTGCAGCGCCTTCATCTTCCAACCGCCGCGCACGAACTCGCCGGCCAGCCAGTCGAGCAGTTCGGGGTGGGTGGGCGGCGTGCCCTGAAAACCGAAGTTGTTCGGCGAGCGCACGATGCCGCGCCCGAAGTGGTGCTGCCAGAGGCGGTTGGCCATCACGCGCGCCGTCAGGGGATTTTGCGGACTGGCGATCCAGTTGGCCAGCACCAGGCGGCGCCCCGACGATTGCGCGCCAGCGGCGGGTTCGGCAATCGCCGGGTCGGGAACGCCGAGCACCGAAGGAAAGCCCGGCTGCACTTCGTCGGCGGGCGCCTGCGGACTGCCGCGCAGCAGCACGAAGGTCTTGGGCACCCGCCCGGCCTCGGTGACGCACAGCGCCTGCTCCAGGCCGCGCGGCGGGTTTTTCGCCAACCCATCGCGCTCGGCGGTCAGCGCCACGTAGCGGTCGAATTGCTCCTGCGAGAGATCGTCCGGCACATGCTTCTTGAGGATGGGAATGCGATTTTGCGCGTTCTTGAAGTCTTCTTTTTCGGCGTTGGTGAAGTCGTCGCTGACCGTCTTTTCGATGTCGCCAAGCTGCTTGTTCAGCTCGTCCAAGCGCTCTTTGTATTCTTTGGACTCTGCGGCGAAGCGGTCTTGTTCTTCCTTCGGCGCGATGGGGCGCAGCGAAAACTTCGCCACCGATTCCGCGTTGCGCACTCCGTAACGATTGAGGCCCTGGAAGAAAGCCAGAAAACGATAATAGTCCTTCTGCGGGATCGGGTCAATCTTGTGGTCGTGGCAACGCGCGCAATTGACCGTGAGGCCCAGCGTCGCCTGGCCGGTGGTGGACACGATGTCGTCCAACTCGTCGTAGCGCGCCTGCTCGGCGTCGGACGGCTCGTCGTCCCACGGCCCCAGGCGATGGTAGCCGGTGGCGATCAGCGTTTCGGGCGTGGCGCCCGGCATCTCGTCGCCGGCCAGTTGCTCGCGCAGGAATTGATCGTAAGGCTTGTCGTCGTTCAGCGACTTGATGACGTAATCGCGATAGCGCCAGACGAAGGGCTTGGCGTCGTCGCGCTCGAAGGAGTTGGTCTCGGCGTAGCGCACCACGTCGAGCCAGTGGCGGCCCCATCGCTCGCCGTATTGCGGCGAGGCCAGCAGCCTGTCCACCACTTTCTCATAGGCGTCCGGCGCCGTGTCAGCCAGAAAGTTTCGCACTTCGCCCGGCAGCGGCGGCAGACCGGTGAGGTCGTAATAAGCGCGGCGCAGCAGCGCCTCTTTGCCCGCCGGCGGCGCCGGTTGCAGGCCGGCGGCTTCGAGGCGCGCCAGCACGAAACTGTCAATCGGGTTAGTGACCCATTTGGCGTTTTTGACGACGGGAACGGCGGGGCGGCTGACCGGCTGGAACGACCAGAACTTCTTGGTTTCCTCGTTGACTTCGGTCGTGCTGTGCTTGGCGGCGGCGTGGGCGCCTTCTTTTTTCTCGCTGAAAGGCAGGCCCATCTCGACCCAGCGCGTCAGCACGTCAATTTGCGATTTGGGCAGCTTGCCGGCGGGCGGCATTTGCACGTCGCCGGTGTAATCGAGGACTTTGAGCAGCAGGCTATCGGCGGGCTTGTCGAGCTTGACCGCCGGCCCCGACGCGCCGCCCTTGAGGATCGCCTCGCGGCTGTCCAGGCGAAGCTCGCCTTTGGCCTTTTCCTCGTTATGGCAGCGCAGGCAGTTGCTCTGCAAAATCGGCTGCACCTGCGTCTCGAAGAACTTGGCGCCTTCAGCGTCGGGCGCGGCGGCGAGGCGCAGCGGCACCCAGCGCGACGGCGTTTGCGCGAAGGAGATTTGCCCAAACGAAGTGGTTATTCCGGCGACGAGTAGCGCCAGGGCGAGGCGAGCTTTTACGAACGGGAAAGACATTAGCAAATAGGATAGCGCAGTGTGAATTATTATGGCCGCAATCGCCGCGCTTGAAACCGATTGGGCGTTTTTGACAGCCGGGCGCGTTGGGGTGTGGCAAAATGTGTCGTGGGCAAGAATGAACTCCAATGAACTCCAATGAACTCCAATGAACTCCATCGTAAATCAAATTCCACGCTTTGATAAGAGCGTCACGTTCGCCGAACACGATGCTGCGTTTTGGAAAATCGCGCTCGACACGATTGCTTACGACGCCGCGCACGAAATCGGTGACTATGTTGGACGAACCATCGTAATGGAAGCCGGTGCTTGCTCCCACTGGCTGCGCCCGCATCAAACGCGCTGGACAGCGAACGGCGGTTTCGCCTGGCCATCAGGCTATGGTGGGAGAAGATGGAGCCGCACAGGTTTGCCGCAACTCGACTGGTTTTTCACTTTCGAGTGGAGCAGCACTGGCAAAACGTGGTTTCTGCGCGAGAGTTCGTGGGAGCCACCGAAACGCCATTTTTGCTGCGTGCAGCACTGCCATCGCGCACGGCACGGCACCGTCAGGCGGTGGTTCACACGATTTGGACGCCCGGCACGCCGCAAGAGCCACACCATTCGCGTGTGCGAATTTACGGCTTTCGTAAAACGGACGCCGGTTGGCAATTAAAAGCGCATCGAGACCAAAGCGGCGAAAACTGGCGGTAACCTGTTCTTTTTCCGCTTGTTCCTCGCGCGATTGCTCTTCTTTGCGCAATTTCTTGGCGGCCTCCTGCTGGCGCAGTTCCTCAATCTTCTGATTCACCAATTCCCAACGCCTTTTCCAAGCCTGACCGTCCTCTTTTGTCATTTCGGCCATGTAATCACCCCCGCAGCGCCATCGCCAGCGCCGCCAGCGCCGCGATCAGACCGGTGCCGCCCACGCTCAGCGCCAAAATCCATTGCGTTTTCCAGCGCGCCGCGAAATCGGCTTTCTCTTGAGAGAGCGCCTCGCGGTCGGCGCTCTGGCGCGTGAACAAATCGTCCAATTTGGCGTGCTGCTCGGCGAGCCGCGCTTCGAGCGGCGCGCGCAGGCTTTCGACTTTTTGCGAAAGCTCGTCGAGTTTCGCCGTCAGGTCGGCGCGCATCTGGTTTTGCGAGACGCGCGCCGCTTCGTCGAAACGCTCCACGATGCCGGGCAGGGCGCGCGCCGCGCGCTCGACTTCGCCGAGGCGACGCATCACGTCCTCAAGCTGCGTGGCCTGGTCGCCTTGCGTGCGCGACATCTGCTCCCAGGCGTTGCCAAGACCAGCCAGAAGCGCGGGCGGCGCGCTACCGTCGCCCTCGGCGAAGAGCGATTGCTCCATCACTTTTCTGCCGGCCATCACTTCTTCCATGCCGGCCTCGAAGTGGCGCTGGTGAATTTGCTTGTCCAGGTCGGGGCCGGGTTCGCCGGTCGCGCGCTGCGCCGCTTTCAGCACGGCGTTTTTGATGTCGCCGCCGCTGGCCGGATATTTTTGGCCGAGCGCCTCGAAGTCCACGTCGTCGGCGAGCGGCGTTTTGCGGGCGTGCAGTTGCACGCGCCAGATTTGCGTGCGCTCTTCCGGCCCCGGCATCTCGAACAGAATGTGCGTGCGGATGCGCCGCTCGAACGCCGGATCGAAGTTCGCCGCCAGGTTGGTGGCGAAGATCACCACGCCGTCGAACTCTTCCAGCTCTTTCAATAAAACGTTGACGACGGTGTTGGCCTCGCGCTGGTAGCCCTGCGTGACCGAGGCGAAGCGGCGGCTGGCGATGGCGTCGGCTTCGTCGAAAAACAGCACGGCGTCCTGTTCGGCGGCGGAGTGGAAAACGGCGCTCACGTTTTTGCCGGTCTCGCCGGCCCACAGGCTTTCGACTTCGCTGTAGCGCACGACGAGCAGCTTTTTGCCGAGCGCGTTGGCGATGGCCTCGGCGCAAATCGTCTTGCCGGTGCCGGGCGGCCCGGCGAAGTTGAAGGCGAGGCCGCGTCCGGTGAGGTGTCGCTCGCCCAGGCCCCAGTGATGAAAAATCAGGTCGTGCTTCTTGATTTGGGTGAGGGCGTGATCCAGCGCGCGGCGCGTGGCCGGCGGCAGGATCACGTCGTTGAAGGTGCGGCGCGGCACGAGGGCTTCGACCAAATCCTTCTTGGTCGCCACCGTGCCGAAGAAAAAATCGCGCAAAGGGTTCGGCATCGAGAAATAACCTCAATGAAAGTATGCCGCAAAGGGCGCGCCGCGCGTGCTTTGCCGGGGGCAATCGCATCAGGAGCAATGCTATCCTAACTCTTGGTAAAGCTGATTTCAGGTGGCGGCATGGACGAACGCTGGAGAATCGAACTCTTTGGCGGGTTGTGCGCCCGGCGGGGCCAGCGCACGATCACCCAATTTCGCACGCAGAAGGCCGCCGCTCTGCTCGCCTATCTGGCCTACTTTCATCGGAACACCCATCCGCGCGAAGTGTTGATTGACAAGCTGTGGCCCGAATGCTCACTGGAAGCTGGCCGCAGCAGGCTCTCCGTGGAGCTTCACTCGCTGCGGCGCCAATTGGAGCCGCCGGGCGTGCCCGCCGGTGCGATCATCATCGCGGATCGCTCCGCAGTGGGATTGAATGCCACCGCCGTGTCTATCGATGTGGCGGAGTTCGAGAAGGCGCTGCGCGCGGCGAAGTCTGCCGGCGCCGCCGAGAGGGCGCGATTGCTGGCTGATGCCGTGGAGCTTTACCACGGCGAATTACTGCCCGGCTATTATGACGATTGGGTTCTGACCGAGCGGCAGCCGCTGCAAGAGTCGTTCTTCCACGCGCTGCGCCAGTTGCTGGGCCATTTGGAGCGCGCCGGTGAGATCGGCCAAGCGCTCCATTACGCCCAACGCGGCGTGGCCATTGATCCGCTGCGCGAGGAGGTGCACCGGGATGTAATGCGCCTTTATGCCGCACTGGATCAGCCTGACGCCGCGCTGCGCCAGTATCGTGAGTTGGAACGCTTGCTCCAACAAGACGACGCGGTGCCCTCCGCCGCCACGCGCGATATGGCTCGCCGGATCGAATTGCGGCTCGCGCACCCCACAGGCACGGCATTGCCGCCCTCTCCAGCGCCCAGTCCGCCGGCCAGACGCCGCTCGCAGCCTTCTCTCCCATCTGGAAACGTCACCTTTTTGCTGGCGGACTGGGTTGATGAAGGGACAGCCGAATGCCGCAAGTCGCTGTTACGGGAATTTCGGCGGCACGGCGGCATCGAAGTCAAAGGCGCGAGCGACTCCGTGACGGTGGCCTTCGCCAGCGCGCGTGGCGCGCTCGCCTGCGCTATTGCGGGACAAAGCGTGCTGGTGAGCGAGCGCGCCGGGCCGAAACAAACCGCGCCGTCGGTGCGCATGGCACTTTGCACTGGAGACGCTAAATACGCTGCGGACGCGACGGGCGCCGCCGTCTACGAAGGCTCCGTTCTGCACAGCGCCTCGGCCATGCTGCGTGCCGCGCACGGCGGACAAATCATCTGCTCGGAGAGCACCGCCCTGCTGCTGCGGCATCCGGCGCCCGAACCCGGCATCAGGCTGATTGATTTAGGCGTTTACCATCTGCGCGATACGCTGCATCAAGTGGCACTGGCGGAGCGGCTTTTCCAGGTGGAATATCCCGCCATGCGGCACCGCGCCTTCCCCCCGCTGCAAGCGACCCCGGCGCACACCGGCAGCTTGCCACTGCAAACCACCCGCTTCTTTGGACGCGAGACCGAAATCGCCCGCCTGCGCGAGATGCTGGCACCTGTGCACGGCGAAGCCGCAGCAGGCGGCGCGTCAGCATCGCGCCTGTTGAACCTGACGGGCGCTGGCGGCAGTGGCAAGACGCGCCTGGCGCTGGAAGTGGCGCGCCGCCTCGCTCACGATCTGGCCGAGCCGTGGCGGGGCGCGATCTGGTTCGTGCCATTGGCCGATCTTTCCGACCCGCACTTGATCCTGGGCGCCGTGCTGGATGCCTTGCGCCTGGCGCCCGCGCCGGACGCCGCACCGTTGGAGCAGGTGGTGGAGGCGCTCACGCGCCAGCCGTCGCTGCTGGTATTCGACAACTTCGAGCATTTGATGGAAGGCGCGGCCCTGGTGCAAACGCTGTTGGAGCGCGTGCCGCGGCTTTCCTGCCTGGTCACGTCGCGGCATCGCCTGGGACTGGCCGGCGAGCGCGAGTTCGTGGTGCTGCCGCTGGCGGTGCCGACCAGCCCCGATGCCCCGGAGCGCCTGCTGCGCTGGGAAAGCGTGCAGCTTTTCGTGGATCGAGCGCAAGCGGCGCGCGCCGATTTTCAAGTGACCCCGGCGAACGCGCCCATGATCGCGCAACTGTGCGCGAGGCTGGAGGGCATCCCGCTCGCGCTCGAATTGGTGGCCGCGCGGGCCGGAGTGCTGACGCCCGCGCAAATGCTGGCCCGCCTCGAACACCGTTTCGCGGCGGAGCACCTCGACGTTTTCGAGAGCCGCCAACGCCAGATGGCGCGCCGCCATCGCACGCTGCGCGCCACGATTGATTGGAGTTACCAGATTCTCGACCCTGAGCTACAGCGGTTCTTCGCACAACTCGCGGTGTTTCGCGGCGGCTGGATGCTGGCGGCGGCGGAAGCGGTGGCTCCCTCTGCCGGCGAAGCGATGGCGCTCGATTACCTGACGCAACTGCGCGAGTGCTCACTGATACTGGTGGAAGAGAACGCAGAGGAAATGCGCTTTCGCGCGCTGGAAACGCTGCGCGAATACGCGGAGGAAAAGCTGCACGACCTGGGCGACGATGAAGAAAACGTGCGTCGCCGCCATGCGGTCTATTTTCTGGATTTGGCGCAAGACTGCACTGGTCACTTGCGCACGCCCGACGAAGCGCAGGCGCTGCGCACGCTGGAAGTCGAAGCGGACAATGTGCGTGCCGCGCTGGACTGGGCCGCGCACGAAGACGAACACGAGACGCACGCCGCGCTGGCGCTGGCTTTAGGGCGGTTTCTGCAACGGCGCGGCTTTCCCGGCGAAGCGATGCGCCACATTCGCGGCGGCTTGCGGGCCACGCGCCAGGGACGGTTGAAGGCCATGCCACTTTACGCCGAACTCTGGCACGAGCGCGCCGGGCTGCACCTCGACCAATTGGAATGGCACCGGGCGCGCCGTTGTGCACAAGGCGCGCTGGCGCTCTTCCTGCGATTGCACGATCTCAAAGGCCAGGCCGGCGCGCACAACGTTTTGGGATTGGCTGCCCTGGGAGCTACGGATTTCGCCGCCGCGCGCCGCTATTTTCAATTGGCCCTGGCGCAATTCGAACACGCGGGCGACGCGATAGGTCTTGGCATCGCGCGCAACAATTTGGGCTTGGTCGAGTATGAAGACGAAGGCGGCGACCGCGCCGCCGCCGCCCGACACTTGCAGGAAGCGTTGCGGCTGCGCCAGGAACAGGGCGACCGGCGCGGCATCGCCGAAACCCTCATCAATTTGGGCGCCTTGGCCCAAAAGCAGGCATATCTAACGGACGCCTGGCGCTACTACGCAGAGGCGTTGGAATGTGAGCAGGCGTTGCGGCACGTTTTGGGCGTGGCGCGGGCGCTGTCGAATTTAGGCGAAGTGGCCGCACTGCAAAATGAACCGCGACGCGCCGTGCGTTTTTTCATCGCCGCCGAACATCTTTTTGACGAAACCGGCTCCCCTTACAAGAGCTATGTCGCCCGGCTTTGCAGCGAAGCCGCCGAAAATCTCGGCGACGCCGCGCCCGACCGCCAGGCGCTGCGTCAAAGCCTGCGCGACAAATCGCTCGACGACCTCATCACTTGGGCGCTGTCCGTTGAATAGATGAAACCAAAGCGACCGGATGCCGGCTTGCGCCGCCCGCCTCGAATGAGGCGGGCGGTTTGTTTTTGGGCGGCGAAAAAAATTTAGGACTTTCGCTTGACGGTTAGCGAGATTGCGGTCAAAACGAAAGGTATGACCAAACGGCAATATGTCGAATACCTGCTGGCCACGCCGCGCAACTATACCTGCACCAACTTGGCGGAGCACCTGGAGGGCGCACAAGCGCAAAGTCACGATGCCGTCAGCGATTTTCTGCGCCGCGAGAAGCTCACGCCGCGCGGTCTCTGGCAGGTGGTGCAGCCCTTGCTGCGCGATGGCCCGCAGTGCTATCTCATCTTTGATGACAGTGTGCAGGACAAGCGTTACTCGCACAAGATCGAATTGGTCAAGCTGCAATACAGCGGGGCCGAGGGCGGCTTGGTCAAAGGCATCGGCGTGCTCAATCTGGTGCACAGCACCGGTGCTGCCGCTGACGAAGGCGAGTTTTATCCTGTGGACTACCGCATCTACGACCCACAGGGTGACGGCAAGAGTAAGAACCAGCATTTTCGAGAGATGCTGCTACGCGCCGTGAGCGACAAAGGATTGCAGGCCAAGACCGTGCTCTTCGATGCTTGGTATGCGGTATGCCTCGGTGGACAATCTCAAGCTGATTGAGCGTTTGGATCTCTTCTTTGTGACCACGCTCAAGAGCAATCGCCTGGTCAGCCTGAGCAAGGAACAGGGTTACATTCATCTCCAAGAGGTGGAATGGACCCCAGAGCGTTTGCAGCACGGCGTGCTGGTCAAGCTCAAGGAGTTGCCATTTCTGGTGCGGCTTTTCAAGATCGTGGCCCCAAACGGCGACATTGACTGGTTGATTACCAATCGCTCCCACACGGGCGAGGGAGAAAACCAGCGTGCGATCACCGCGCAGGACGTTGAAGATCAAAACGGCGTGCGCTGGCAGATCGAACAACTGCACCGGGAACTCAAGCAACTCACAGGCAGCGAAAAGTGCCAGTGCCGCAAGGCTCGTTCGCAGCGCAACCATTTGGCGTGCTGTTATTTGGCGTGGCTATCGCTCAAAGTCCACGCCCAAGGTTTGGAGGTCACGCTTTACACCGCCCGCAGCCAAGTTTGGCGGGCGTTCTTGTGCGCTCAACTGCGCGCTCCGACCATCGGGGCTCACGGTTGTTGAGCGAAAGTCCTAAAATTTCAAGAATTTTTTCCAGCGGCCCGGATTTGTAAGAGTTCTGTAAGAGTCGCCCTTTATGCTGTTCAGCAACGCACAAGCGTAAAGGAGACAACACCATGAAAGTCGTTTATCAATTGACGACGCGACAGCAGTTCCTCAAGCTGGCTCTGGCCAGCGCAATTTCCAGTGTGGCCGTGTTCGGCTTCGCGCCCTCGCGCACCCTTGCCGCTACGTTCACCGTGACCAACACCAACGATAGCGGCTCCGGCAGCCTGCGTGCAGCCATCACCTCGGCCAATTCCATCGCCGGCGGCCCCCACCGGATTGCCTTCAACATTCCGACTTCGGATGCAAACTTCAACGGCAGCGTGTTTACCATCCAACCCACCAGCTCGCTTCCCACTCTCACGCGGGACGGCACGATCATTGACGGCGCCTCGCAGACCGCTGTCGGCAATACGAATTCGGCGGGACCGGAAATCGTGTTGGACGGCACGCGCGTCGGCGGCGACGGCTTGGTCCTTACCGCTGCCAACTGCACCGTGAAAGGGCTTGTCATCAACGGCTTTAGCAACGTTGGAATTTTCATTGATGGTGCCGCGGCCACAAACAATCTTGTGCAAGGATGCTATATTGGCATCGGCGCGGATGGCGCGGCGCCACCAAGCTCACGAAATGGGTCTGGCGTGGTCATTTCTGGAGGCGCCAGCACCAATCTCATCGGCGGCACGACAGCGCCCGATCGCAACGTCATTTCCGGCAATACGAATGTTGGAATTCAAATCCAACAGTCAGGCACCAATAACAATCTCGTGCAGGGCTGTTACATTGGAACCGATGCGACCGCCAGATTCAGTGTTGGGAATGGAGGGAGCGGCGTCGGCATCATATCCGGGGCGCAAAACAACGTTATTGGCGGCACGACCGCAAGTGCGCGTAACATCATCTCTGGCAACCGTGGGGCGGGAATTCAGCTTCAGGACTCCGGCACGAATCTCAATCGAGTGCAAGGGAATTTCATCGGCGCTGACGTGACTGGCGTCGCCGGGCTTGGCAATTCCACCGGTGTGATAATCACCTTTGGCGCGAGTTACAACACCGTAGGAGGCGCGGTGGCTGCGGCGCGTAACATTATTTCCGCCAACTCTGGTGATGGCATCCTTATCGGTGGTGCTATCCTCAGCAGTTCTTCGTCCGATTCGTTTAACACTCAAGGTAACAGTGTGAAGGGCAACTATATTGGCACCAATAATGCCGGCACTGGTAACCTCGGCAATGGGGGCAATGGCGTGAGCGTGGCCACTGGATTCCACCAATGGGCGTCTGGTGGTTTTTATGCTATTGATAACGTTGTTGACTCATCCATAGGAGGCGTAGGAGCAACGGCCAATCGCATTGCTTTCAATGGGCAGAACGGCGTTTCCGTTGCTGCCACTACTATTTTCGCCAGCTACTACGATTACCCCTACCCATCCGGCACCACGATCCGCAACACGATCTTTAGCAACATGGCGTTGGGTATTGACCTTCAGCGTGATGGTTCATCTGGTGTCTCGTCTATCGGCGCGCCGGTCATTACTTCCGTCACCTCCTCAAGCACCAGCACTACTGTAAACTTCACGCTGGATAGCACCCCCAGTCGGAGCTTCAGCGTGGATTTTTACCGTAATGCCAACGCGGATCCCTCCGGCTACGGCGAGGGCGAGGTTTACCTAGGCAATGCTACGGTAACCACCGACACCAGCGGTCATGCCGAGTCAACCTTTGTCGCCGCCGGCAGCTTTCCCGGCCAGTTCTTCGGCGCTGTGGCGACTGACACCACCACGCAAGAAACCAGTGAATTCGGTCCGGTCACGCAGGCGCAGGCCGCGCCGACGCTGGCTATCAACGACGTTCGCGTGACCGAACCCATCAACGGCACGCGCACCGTAAATTTTACGGTGACACTTTCGCGGGTCAGCGACCACACGGTGACGGTGAATTTTGCCAGTGCCGATGGCGCCACCAATCCGGCGACGGCGGGCAGCGACTACGTGGCCAAATCCGGCACATTGACCTTCAATCCCGGCATCACCACACGTTCCATTACCATCACGATTAACTCTGATGCGCTCGACGAGACGAACGAAACGTTCACCGTTTCCCTTTCCCGCGCCATCAACTCCACGTTAGCGGACAGCCGGGGAGTGGGCACCATCATCAACACGCCGGCAGACCGCACACCGCCGGTCTCGGCAGCGATTACCACGCCGGCCAACGGCGCAGTGGTTACGAGCCTGCCAGCCCTCAGTGGCACCGCGCAAGATAATGCCGGCGGCAGTGGCATCGGCCAGGTTCTGCTGCGCCTATTGCGCTTCGACGGCAAGTTCTGGAATGCCGCCGCCTTGACCTGGAATACTACACCCTCGGACATTGCCGCCGTTGTCTCCGGCACGAACTGGACGCGCACGGCTCGTCTGCCCAGTGGCGCAAATCTGCCGAATGGTGTTTACAGCCTGCAGGCGGTGGCGATAGACAAGACGAATAACGTTGGTCTCGCCGGTATTGCGCTGAGCACCTTTACCGTCAACGTAGCGAGCGCCGGAAGCGCCGTGGCTCCTTCTGCCATTGCTGTGGAAGATGCTGCTACGGAGCGCGCTGCGCTCAAATCGGCTGTAGAAATTTCCAGCGGCTCAGCGCAGGTCTCGACACAAAATGTGCAGTTGACTTTCGGCGGTGCCCTTGATGTCGCGAATGCTGCCGATCCGGGACATTACGCAATCGAGGTCAACCACACGACAGTCGGGGTGGAGCGCGCGTCCTATGATTCTGGCGTCGACACTCTCACCTTACACTTACCGGCAGGGACGCTGCGCCCAGGCGATCAAGTCGCCGTCTCATGGCACGGATTGTTAGATGAGAAGGGTCATTCGCTGTCCGGCCACGCCGGGCCGCTTACGGCTGAGTAAAAATTCAAAGATGAACCAGCGACCCAGTGCGGGCGGTGGCGGCATCATTTCTGATGCCGCCACCGCCCGCACTGGGTCGCTGGTTTCGTTAAAGGCTGCTCGTTAAAGGCTGCCTGTTGAAGTTTGGCAATGTAGAGATTTGGTCTAAAAAATGCGCCGATTAAACGCATTGCATCTGACAACGCGTTTAATGCTGTTGGCTCCAATAGCGCTCAAGCCGGTTTCTTGGCTAACTGATGTTTTTTGTCCAAAGGTGCGCTCATGTCCCCAAAATCGTTGCTAAGGCTTTTGCCAATCCTTCTCGCACTTGGGCTTGTGACGGGAGATTGTGCGCATCCTTACGCCGCTTCCGACACTTCATCCTCATCTGCCCCCGCAATGGCGGCTCTACTGGAAAACGCCTGGACGGCGGCACAGGCCACCCATCCGGACGAAGACTTGAAATCGCTCAATGAGGCACTCATCCAAGCCGCCTCTTCTGCTGACAAACAAAATGAAGCCCTGGCCCGCTTCGCTCTTAGCGTCTATTACGCTAACCTCGGACAAAACGACAAGGCCACTGCGTCACTTGCGCGAGGACGCGATTTGCTCAAAGCTGAAGGTGACAAGGCAATGGAGGCGACAGTATTGGCCAAAGCGGGCCAGCTTTGCATTGCGAAAACGGGACAGTGGTCAAGGGCATTGGAGTTTTACCAGTTAGCGCTCCCGCTCTATCGCGCAGCAGGCGATAAAGGGCGCGAGGCGGCAACATTAGATGACATAGGAACGACCCTGCGTAACATGAGCCGTTTTCCGCAGGCCATGGACTATTTTGAGCAGGCTCGCACACGTTTTCACGAGGTGGGCAACCTCGGCGGCGAAGCGCAAATGTGGCACAACCTCGGCGTGCTCTACCGTGACCGAGGCGAGCCGAATAAAGCATTGGACTTCCTCATGCAAGCGCTGACGCTCAGCCGAACCATTAAATATCGAGCCGGCGAGGCCTCCACGCTACGCGATATTGCGGAGACTTATCGTCTGCTTGGCGCGCCGGAGAAAGTTCTAGAATTCTCCTACCAAGCCCTGGCGCTGGGAAACGATGCGAAACCGGACAGCGATAGAGCGGGCATGGCATGGCTGTTCAATACTTTGGGCAACGTCGCCAAAGACATAAACCGCCCTCTGCAGGCGACGAAGTATTTCGAGCAGGCCCGAATACTCTATCATGAGTTAAACGACACCGGCGGCGAAGCGCAGATGTGGCATGATCTCGGCCGTCTCTACTGGATCCAAGGTCAGCCCGGCAAGGCACTGGATTATTATCAGCAGGCATTGCCGCTGCGGCGGCAAAGTAAAAATAAGGCGGGCGAGGCATGGACCTTGAACGAAATGGCACAGGTTTATTTGCAAATCGGCCTGCCTCAGAAAGCCCTGAATTTTTTCAATCAAGCCCTGCCGCTGCAAACTGAGGCCCAACACGACGTGACGTGGACGTTGAATCACATGGGACAAGCTTATAGTGCGTTGGGACAGTGGCGAAAGGCATTGGAATTCAACCAACGAGCACTCTCATTGCATCACGCATCCGGCGAGGTGGAGGGGGAAATTGGCACGTTAGAGTCCATCGGTTCACTTTATCAGCAGATCGGCAACAACCGGATGGCACTGGAGTTTTATACCCAGAGCGCCTCGTTAAGCCAGGCGAGTGGAAGGAAGTCCCAAGAGGGATCTGGGCTCAATGGCATCGCCATTGCCTATGCTACCATGGGCCAATTCCAGAAAGCCGTAGACTTTTATGGACGGGCGTTGGAGTTGGTGCGCGAGACCGGCCCGAAATTCGGGGAGATTATGGCCATGCTCAATCTCGGCGATGCCTATCAAAAGATAGGTCAACTCCAAAAGGCGTTGGATCTCTACGATCAAGCTTTGCCGCTGGCTGCGAAGATTTCACGCCCTGCGGATCGTGCCCGTGCACTGCGTGGCATCGGCATCAACTATAAGACGAGCGGCCAATCCGATAAAGCCTTGGCGTGTTACCAACAAGCGCTGGCGTTATGCCGCTCTGTAGAAGACAAGGTCACCACTGCAGATTTGTTGGGCAAAATTGCGGCGATTGAAGAGACACAAGGCCGTCTGGACGATGCTGCCGCGCACGCGAGCGAGGCGCTGACCATGCTGGAAGCCGTGCGCGAGTCGCTCGGTGCGCTGGCGGCAGAGAAAGTTAGCTTCCTGGAAGGTAACCTCAATATTTATCACGTTTACGTCAATGTGCTGGCCAAACAGGGCAAGGTTGCCGAGGCGTTTAACTGGGTGGAAAAAACGAAAGCCCGCGCCTTGCTGGATTTGATGGATGCCGGCAAGATGGACCTTGCCCAAGGTATGAGTGACGAGGAAAGGCAGCGTGAAAGGGAGTTGCAGTGGCAGGCCAGCCAACTCAATCAGCGTCTGGTCGCCGAGGCTACCAAAGCCAATCCCGATAAAGCGCAGCTTAGCGCCATAAAAGAGCAAATGGCACGGGCTGAAAGTGACTTGCAAATTTTTCGCGATGCGCTTTACACGGCACACCCGGACTTAGCCACCAAGCGCGCCGCTCGAACGGTGACCATTGAGGACGTGCCCCAGTTTTTACCCGCCGACACCGTCCTACTGGATTATGCCGCACTCAAGGCCACTCCCCACGATAAGGTGGTGCTCTTTTGCGCAACCACGGAGCAAGGCAAAGCGACGGTGCAAGCATACGAGATTCAAAAATCGCCGGCTGACCTGATCGAGTTACTGGACGACTTCAGGCGCAGTTGCACCTCCATAGATAGCATCTATGCCAGCAAAGCGCGTGAGTTATACATGCTGCTCATTGCGCCCGCCGCGTCGCAGTTGGTCGGCAAGCGGCATCTGGTCATTTGCCCCGACGGGCCGCTCTGGGGCTTGCCGTTTCAGGCACTGAGGGTTAGATCAGAGGCAAACGGTGATGAACAGTTTCTCATGGAGCGCTACAGCCTCAGTTATGCCTACAGCGCCACGGCGGTGCGGGCGGCGTTGCGCCTGAAGGCCAGCCCTCAGCGCGTGCGGCCCAACGGCATTTTGCTGGCGTTGGCGAATCCTGATTTTGGCGGCCCCGAACGTTTTGCACAGTATCAAACCCCAGTAGTTGAGCGGCCTATCACCGCCGGCTCGCGCCCACTCACCGCCGGCTCACGTTCCCCCATCGCCGACGCACCAGCCGTGGACGGCATACAAGCGGTGGATGACGCCAGCGCCATCCCGAGCGGATCACGCGACGTATTCACCCGCGACGGCGGCATCAAGCCGCTACCAGGCACGCAAAGGGAAGCCGATGCCCTCAAAGCGACCTTCCCGGACGGGGTAATTGATACGGGCACACAGGCGCAGGAGATGACCGCTAAACAAGAGGCTGCCAAGTTCCGCTACTTGCACTTCGCCACGCACGGGCTTTTCAACGACACGGCACCCATGCTCAGCAGCGTGGTATTAGCTAAGCCGCCCGCTGGCTCGCTGGAGGATGGCTTTTTGACGGCGCACGAAATCTTTGACCTCAACTGGAACGCCGACCTAGTGGTGCTCTCGGCTTGTAACACGGCGCGCGGTGAAAAGCGCAGCGGAGAAGGGGTGGTCGGCCTCACCTGGGCTTTGTTCGTGGCGGGCGCGCCGACACAAATCGTGAGCCAGTGGGCAGTAGACGACGCCAGCACCGCGGAACTGATGCGTCAACTCTACGCGCACCTCAAGCAGGGCGCTCCTACAGGTGCGGCGCTGCGCTCCGCGGAACTTGCCCTGCTTAAAGACGGCGAACACGATCACCCTTATTATTGGGCGCCGTTCATTCTCATGGGCGACTGGTCGAATTGAATGCGCCGCGCCCGGTTAAATAGCAGTTCCCGGCTCAAGACGGAAATGCATATGCCCGGGCGATGTGGCGCACTCGGCGCTCGACTGGCGCGAAGTGGTGGCGCTCTTGACGAAGTTATCGGAGAAAAGCCGGCGCGTCATCGTGCTGCTCGACGCCTGCCATAGCGGCAGCGCGGCGACCAACGATGAATTATTCAGGGCGCTGAACAGCGCCAATGCGGGCGTGATGGTCTTTGCCAGCAGCAAAGGCAGCGAGGTGTCACTGGAATTGGCCAACGAAGGCCACGGCGCGTTCACCAAAGCCTTGCTCGAAGCGATGAATGGGCAAGCCGCGCCCGAAGGCGAAAAGAGCGTGACGCTGTGGGACTTCGCCAGCTTCGTGCGGCGGCGCGTCAAGCAACTCACCAGCGACGCCCAGCATCCGCAGATTCCCTTCCTGTTAGACTTCGACATCGACGCGGCCATCGCCGCCAGACCGTGAACTGCTTCGTGAGGGTCGGCGAGTAAATTCGCCGCACAAGAGCCGCCGCGCGAATTCGCGTGGCGGCTCTTGCATTCTCAGCGAAGCTCAACGACTGCCGGAGCCGGCGAGCACGCGCGCGGTGAAATCAATGTCCGACGACGGCGCATTGAAATACAGCGTGACCGCGACCGTCTCGCCCGGACTGAGCACGTTGTCGCTGCCGACGCCCACGTTCACATAGGGGCTGCTGGGCGGCGTGGCGCAGGCCGTGACGCCGTTGCGATTGACCAGTATGACGCCGCTCGTCAGATTGTCGAGCACCAGCGACAGCGGGCCGCTGATGGCTGTGGCGCCGGTGTTGCGCAGCGTCACGTTTTGCTGGTAGTTCGCGCCGCCGAAGGTGCCGCCCACGTAGCCCGCCGGTTGCAAAGCGCCGCGCGTCACGACAAGGCGCGCCGTGACGTTCGCCGCGCAAACCACGAAGTCCTCGACGCTCGTCACCGCGCCGCTCGGCGTGGTGATGCTGATCGGGCCGGTCGTCGCGCTTTCCGGCACGGTCGCCGTGATCTTTTGCACCGTGTTCACGGTGAAGCTCGCTGCGACGCCGTTGAAGCGCACGCTGCTGGCGCCGTTCAAGCCCCAGCCCTCGATAACCACGCTGGTGCCGGGCGAGCCGCTCTCCGGCGTGAACAGCTTGATGCCGGGATTGACCACGAAATCCGTGGCGCTGGTGGCGGTGCCGGCGGGCGTCGTCACCGTGATGCGCCCCGTGCTGGCGCTGGTCGGCAGCGTGGCGCTGATTTGCGTCGGCGAATCCACGGTGAACGTGGCGGTCACGCCGTTGAAGGCTACCGCCGTCGCGCTGGTGAAGTTGGCGCCGGTGATGACGACCGTCAGCGGCGGGCTGGGCAGGCCGTTCGTCGGGTTGAAGCTGTCAATGCCCGCCGTGTCGTTGTCGGTGATGTTGAGCGATATCGTGCCCGAGGCCAGGCCGGTGGCGCTGGCTGTCAGCGTGACGGCTTGCGTGCCTTGAACCAGCGTGTTTTCCGGCGCGGTCACGTTGAAGTTGGCCGCCGTGGCGCCGATGGGAATCGTCACCGTGGCCGGCACGGTGGCGTTGTCGGTCTTGTTGCTGGACAGGTTCACCGTCAGCGCCGCCGTGGTGGCGGTGTTGCGCGTCACTGTGGCGACGGCGGTGCCGGTGCCCTCGGCGATGGTCGCCGGAGTGACGCTAAGAGTCAGCGTCGGCGCGTCGTTGTCGTTGACCGTCACGACTTTGTTGGCCCCCGTGAAGCCGGTCGCCGTGGCGCTGACGGTGGCGTTCACGTTGCCGTCCACAATCGCGTTGTCGGGCGCGGTCAGCGCGAAGTCCACCGCTGAGCGGCCTGCCGGGATCGTCGCCGTAGCCGGCACGGTCAGGCGCGCTCTGTTGCTCTTTACGGTGACAACGAGCGGGTTGGTCACGTTGGCCGTGTTGCGCGCGACGGTGCCGATGAGAGCGCTTCCTTCGGTGATCGTCGCCGGCAGCGTCAGGGTCAGCCTGGGCACGTCGTTGTCGGTGATGACGACGTTGGCCGAGCCGCTCGCCACATTGAGCGCGCTCGCCGTGACCGTGACCGTCGGATTGGCCTCGTCAATGGCGTTTTCGCGCGCAGTCACGGTGAAATCCGCCGAAGCCTTGCCGAAGGGAATCTTCACCGTTTCCGGCACGAGAAGCCGGGCGCCGTCGCTGCTGGAGAGTGTCACGATCAGTTCATCGGTGGTGACCGTGTTGCGCGTCACGGTGCCGGTGGCGCTGGCGCCTTCGGCGAGTGGCGAGGGGATGCTGATGGTAATGGCCGCGCCGTCGTTGTCGAACAGGATGAGCGAGTTTATGACCTGGGTGAAGCCACTGGCCTTGGCCACGACACCCGTGATGATCGGCTCCTCGACGAGGGTGTCGTCCACGGCGGTGATGGGGAAGTCCACCGAGTTGGCGCCCGCTGGGATTATCACTGAAGCGGGGGACGTGAGCTGGTTGTCCGGGGTGGTGAGGTTCACCGTGAGCGGATTGGTAAGGTCGCCGTTGCGCGTCAGCAGGCCGCTGACGCTGGGGCCGCCTTCGGTAATGGTGTTCCGGCTCGCGTTGAGGAAGAGCGACGGGCCGGAGGGAACGGTCAGCGTCAGGTCGTTCGGGTTCTCAACCTGCGTAAAGGGCGGCGTGACGACGAAGAACGCGCCGAAAATTGAGGTGGCTGTGATGACTTTGAACGACGAGCCGGGCGCCGGCACGAAACTGTTGACGAGCCTGACAAATAAGTCTCCTCCCAGACTTGCGCTGCCGCTGACGTTGAGTTGATCGTGCTGTGTGCCCGGCGTGGCGCCGCCGATGTCCATGTTGAGCCTGTGCGTGAAAGCGAAGCCTCCGCCGCGACCAGTATCGAACGTCCCGGCCAGGTTAAGCGTGCCCACCGGAGCGCCAATTTCGAGGTTGCCGTCGTTTTCGAACTCTGGCCGGATGCCGAAGCCGTGCACGAGCGTCTGCGTGGGGCCGAGCGTTTGGAAGAGGGCGTTTTTCTGGTTGTGGATGACGGCACGGTTGCCAGCGTTAATGACGCCGGCATCACGCCAGGTGATGGTGCCGAAGTTGTCCAGCCTGGCGCCGTTGAGCACCTTCTGGTTCGCGCCGGCAATCTGGAGCTGGCTGCCCACCGGCATGACGATTATCCCGCGCATTTCGCCACCCGTCCAGTTCCACAGGCCGCCGCCGGTGGTGGCCAGCGCGCTGATTGGGATGCCGATGAGGAGGCCGGGGGCGTCGGGGTCGGGGATGTTGATGAAGTCGCCGAAGAGGGTGGTGCCGCTGAGTTCGACGAAGGCGTTGTTCTCGACCGTCGCCAGGCCCGCCACGGTGGTGTTGCCGCCGCTGATGAAGGTGCCGTTGGGGCCGAGGAAGCGCACGCCGCTCTTCAGCAGCAGCGTGGTGCTGAAAGTAAAAAATCCGCTGGCGACTTTGACGATGCCGCCCGCGTTGAAAAACCAGGTCGTTACCGCAGTCGAGCTGGTGCCGCCGGTCTTGGCGAAGGTGCCGTTGTTGTCGAAGGTCGGCAGCGCGCCGAAGCTGGTGACAAACGGCGTGCCGTCGGTGCGGGCGTTGAAGGTGCCGGTGTTGTTGAAGAGCGCGCTATTGCCCCCGTTGATCTGGCCAGGGCCGCTCCAGTTCACCGTGCCGCTGTTGTTCACCGTCGCGCCGTCGAGCACCTTTTGATTGGCGCCGGTGATGTTGAGCTTGGTGGCGGACGGCAGGTTGAAGGTGCCGAGCAGCGAGCCGCCGGTCCATCTGAAGACGCCGCTGCCCTGGCGGGTGAGCGTGCCGGGTTGCGCGTCGCTGCCGGTGGTGCTGCCGCCCGCGAACTCCAGAGTGCCGGTGCCGCCGGCGATGCCGGCGATCACGGTGCCGGTGGCGGTCGCATTGCCGCCGGTAATGCGGCTCAGACCGGCGCCGCTGAAGCGCGAGCCGCTTTTCAAATTCACGTCGGTGTTGAACTCCACCGTGCCAGCGGGCACGTTGACGGTGCCGCTGTGGTTGAAAATCCAACTAAAAATGCCGTTGGTGCCGCTGCCGGCGGTCTTGGCGAAGGTGGCGCCGCTCAGGTTGTTGAAGGTCGGCTGGCCGCTGAAGCTGGTGGTAAACGGCGCGCCGTCGGTGGTGAGGTTGAAGGCGGCGCCGCTCTGGTTGTTGAGGATGGCCCCATTGCCGCCGTTGATCGCGCCCGCTCCGCTCCAGTTGATGGTGCCCGCGTTGTTCAGCGTGTTGCCGTCGAAAACCTTTTGGATGTCGCCTTTGACGTTCAGCACGCTGCCGGCGGCTACCTTCAGCGTGCCGGTGAAGGTGCCGCCGGTGCACTCATAGAGGCCGCCGCTCTGTTGCCGCAGCGTGCCGCCGCCGCTGCCGCCCGCGATGGTGCCGGCGGCGAACTCGACCGTGGTGCCATCGGCGGTCGCGCTGCCGGTGAAGGTGGCGGTGCCGCCGGTGACGCGGCTGCGTCCCGCGCCGGTAAACGTCGAGCCGTTGTTGACGTTCAGAGTCGCGTTAAAAGCCAGAATGCCGCTGGCGCACTTCACGATGCCGTTGTTATTAAAAACCCAACTGGCGATGGTGTTGGTGCTGCTGCCGGCAGTTTTGGCGAAGAGGGCGCCCGCCAGATTATTGATGGTCGGCGCGGGGGCGAAGCTGCTGACCAGGGGCGTGCCATCGGCGGTGAGCTTAAATTCGCCGCCGTTCTGGTTATTGATGACGCCAGCGTTGCCGCCGTTGATGGCGCCGCCGCCGTTCCATCTCACCGTGCCGGCATTGCTCAGCGTGGCACCGTTAAAAACCTTTTGGGTGCCGCCGCTCACGGTGAGCAAACTACCGGATGGCACGCTGAGCGTGCCGCGCATCTCGCCGCCCGTCCAGTTCCACGACCCGGTGCCGCTGCGCGCCAGCACGCCGGACGAGCCGGTCACGATGCCGCCGGCCAGTTCCACTGTCGTGCCATTCGCTGTAGCTGTGCCGTTCACCGTCGCGGTGCCGCCGCTGATCTGGCTGAGGCCCGCGCCGCTGAAGGTCGCGCCGCCGTTGATGTTCAGGCCCGCGCTCGTGTTGAAGGCCACAATGCCGCTGGCGACGACGATGGTGCCGCTGTGGTTGAAAACCCAACCGAAAATGGTGTTGGTGCCGCTGCCGGCGGTCTTGGCGAAGGTGGCGCCGCTCAGGTTGTTGAAGGTCGGCTGGCCGCTGAAGCTGGTGGTAAACGGCGCGCCGTCGGTGGTGAGGTTGAAGGCGGCGCCGCTCTGGTTGTTGAGGATGGCCCCATTGCCGCCGTTGAGCGCGCCAGCGCCGCTCCAATTGATGATGCCGTCATTGTCGAGCGTCGTGCCATTCAAGACTTTCTGGGAGTCGCCGCTGATAGTCAACGTGCCGGTGTTGGTGAGGGAGCCGGTGCCGCCGAGGGTGCCACCCGTCCAGATGAACTGGCCGGCGGCGTCCAGCACGCTGTTGACGATCAGTTGGCCGCCTTGCAAGCGGAGAAAACCGCCGTTGCTACCACCCGGGCCGCAGATGTTGCTCGGCCCGTTGATAGTGAGCGTGTGCCCGTTGATGATAAGACTTTGCGAGGCGCCCGCCACCGGCGTGACGGCGGGGTCGTTGCAGCCGATGACGATCGTGCCGACGGTGGCATCCACGTCCAGGAGCACCTGCGAGGTGACGGACGTTTTGGTGAGAAACACGTTGTCGCCGGGGCCGGGCGCGTGCGGTGCCCAGTTGCTGCCGTCACTCCATAGGCCGACGTTGAAATCGGTCGCTTTGATCCACTGCACGTTATCGGCACGGGCCGCGCCCGTCGCCAACAGCATGATCGCCATCCACAAAGCGCAAGAGCGGAGAAACGCGCGGCGCGCCTTCCCCTCAGGCCCCACAACGGCAAACAGATCAACAACGGAAACCAACCACTTCGTTTTGCAGCGCATACAGCCCCCCTGTGCGGAAATCGCAGAAAATGTCGTGGAACGAGTTCGGTCGAAATGAGTTCGGTCAATCGGCGCGAATGCAGCGTAAGCGCCATGAAGACGATGTGTAACGGGAGCTTGGTAAGCCTATTGTAGCACATCGTTCGCGCTCGTCAATAAAAAACGCGGGGCGACTGCGCACAGGCGCACAAAGCATGTCATAATCGTGATTGAGAGATGCGAGAAAGCCGTGCGCGCCGCCGATTGGCACGATTCTTTTCTTCAACTTTTGCCGCTTTACTTAGTTTCTGGAGCCACCAATGGAACGCAGCCTCACGATGGGCGCGCTGGCGTTAGGTGTTCTCGGTTGGATTTGCGGCCTCTTGGCCGCCCGCGCACGGCCCGGCGCGCCGGCGCGCGCGCGCACTCTGTCGCCTGTGCTGTGGATCGCCGGCGCCGTGCTGCCCGCGTTGTTCTGGCTGCTGACCTTGCCCGATGCGCCGCCCTTTGGCGTCGGCCACGCGGCGGGCAACGGCGTGCTGCTCGGTGGCCTGGCCGCGCTGCTCGGCACCTGGGCACTGATCCAATTCGTGCCCGGTGACGACGCCGACGCGCGCGCGGCGGGCACGGCTTCGCTGCTGGCATTGGCCGGCGCGGCGGCGATTGCGGCGCCGTTTTTCTTCAGGCCGTGGCGCCTCGACGCACTGCTCGGTGTGGCCCTCGGCTGGCTCACGACAAGCTGCGTTTTTTACGTGGGCGCCGCCGTCTCCCAATCTCCCGCTCGCCCCCTCTCCCTTGCGCTGGCGAAAGCTACCGGTTACAGCGTCGGGGCCTGCGCGAGTCTGGGCATCGGCGTCATCCGCGACGCGATGATGCCCGGCGCGCAGGGCGCCACCTGGAGCACGCTGATGGCGGTGCTCACTGCCGCAGTGCCGTTCGTGATTTTGCTGGCGGCTTTGCCCGCCGCGCTGGCCGCGCGGCGCGTGCCGTTCCCCAACCTTTTCAACGCGCCCGAAGAAGAGCAAAACGTCGCCGCCACGCGCGGCTGGCAGATGATGCTGGCCGGCGTGCTGTTTTTGATCGTGGCGCAGCTTCTGGCGGTCAAAGTCGCCGACAAGCCGGTGCTGCTGTTTTGCGCGGCGCTGGGCGTGGTGGCGGGCGCCATCGCCTGGCGCGTGGTCGCCGACGCGCAAAAGCAGCGCAACGTGCCGGTGCTGGCGCCGCTAGTTTTGTTGGCGGCCTTCATCGTGAGCTATCGCCTGATGCAGGGCTTCGGCGGCGGCGTGATGCTGCTCGGCGCCTGGCTGGCCGGCGCTATCGCGGGTAGTGAGGGTGGTGAGGTAGTGAGGTCGTGGGGTAGTGAAAGAGACTCAGAAGTTGCTTCATCACCTCACGACCTCACCACCTCACCACCTCACCACCTCACCACCTCACCACCCTCCCACCTCACCACGCTGCTTTTTTTCGGCGCGGCGGCGATGCTCTATCGTTTGGCGGCGACGCGCTTTCGCTACGAGATTGATACGCTCGAACTCGACGAGCACTTCGCGTTTTTCGGCCTCTTAGTCGGCGCGGCGCTGCCGTCGTTTCTGGCGCGCCTGGCGACGCCGCGCCGCCCCAACGCGCCGAGCGAAGTGCTGCTGCGCCTCTTTTTGTGCGGCGCGATTCTGATGGCCGCGCCGCTGCTCACGGTCATGCTGTGGGGCGCCAAAGCCGCGCTGGTGCTGACCACGGGCGCCGCGCTGGGCCTACTGCTTTCGCCTGCGGAGATCGCGCTGCCGCACGCGGCGGGATTCTTCGCGCTGGGCGGCGCGCTGGCAGTCGCCGAATGGATGAAGCGCGCGCTGCCGCTCTATGAAATCGCACGCGGCGACAAGGCGCGCGTCCTGGGCATCGTGGTCGGGGCGCTCGTCGTGTTGCTTTTGGTGGTGGATGTGATTTCCCGGCGGCGCAAGCTGCGGGCAGTGAAGGAGCCGTTATGAGCACTCCCCTTTTTCCGCGTTGGTCGCAAATTCGTCCGGCGCACGGTAGCGCGATGATGGCGCTGCTCTGCGTCGGGGCGGCGCTTAGCTACGCCGCGCTGCAGGAAACGCCGCGTGGGCGCCTGGCCGGGCAGGTCACGCGCAGCGACACCGACGCGCCGCTGCCCTTCGCGCGCATCACCGCCTACGGGCCGAGTGGCGCGGACTATCCCGAAGACACGTTCTACACGCGCGCCGACGCGCAGGGGCGTTTCACCTTCGCCGGACTGCCGGCGGGCGGTTACGAGGTCAACGCCTATTCGCGGCGCGAGGCCTATTCTTCGGGCGGCTCGGTCACCACCGCGGTGGACGAAAGCGAAACCACGCAACTGGCGGTGTCGCTGCACCGCGCGCGGCCCGACCTGCAGCTCACGCAGCAACAGCAGGTGTTCGCGCCGGGGGAAAAGGCCGTGCTGCCGGTGCACGGCTACGTGGATCCGTCGAAGCCGAAGAACTCCGACACGCTGCGCCTGCGTGTTTGGAAAACGCGCCTGTCCAACGTGATGTCCGACTCGGCTGCCGCCGCCGCGCTGCAAACAGTCGCCTATCGCTGGGACGCGCCGAAGTGGCTGCCCGCCGCGCTGCTGAAGCCGGCATCGGCGCCCAAGCCGCAACTGATCGAAGACCGCCCGGTGAAGATCACCGAGGCCGACGTCGAGGGCTTCTACCACAAGCGCATGCCGCTGGGCACGCGCGGCGCCGGGCTGTATCTGGCGCAGATGGATCACCGCGAGGGAGGCCGCAACGTCTCGGTGTGCGCCTGGGTCAACGTGACCGACACCTCGCTGATCACCAAGCGCGCCGGCGGTCAGATATTGGCTTTCATCACCGATTTGCGGAGCGGCGCCGCGCGGCCCGGCGTGGCGGTGCGTTTTTATCAGGATGGCGAGTCGGTCGGCGTGGTGCACACCAACGCCGACGGCGTGGCGAACTTCACCGCGCCGCAGGCCGACGCCAAGCTGATGGCGGTGGCGCGGCGCGGCGACGACGAAGCCGTGCTGAGCCGTGACTTCTACGGCGAAGAGGAAAATAGCGGCAACATCGTCACCCACGTTTACACCGACCGCCCGATTTACCGGCCCGGCCAGAAGATTTCGTTTAAAGGAATCATGCGCGACCGTTTCCATGCCGATACGGACAAGCCCAACTCGTCGCCGCATTATGCAATTATTCAATGGATTCCGAAGCGGAAGCGCGTTGCCGACATCGAAATCCGCGACCCGTCGGGCGTGCGCATTTTGCAAACGCAAAAGCCCATCAATGAATTCGGCTCGTTCGCCGGCGAAGTCGAGTTGTCGCCGGAAGCGCCGACCGGCCTCTATTCGCTGATGACCACCATTGACGGCGAGGAGCGCACCACCGACATCAACGTGGCGTCCTATCGCAAGCCGGAGTTCGAGGTCGCGGTGACGCCGGGCAAGCCGCGCTACGTGGCGGGCGAGGGCATGAAGCTGGACATCGTCGCCAAATATTACTTTGGCGCGCCCGTCGCCGGCGGCAAGGTGAGCTTTGAAATCTACCGCAGCGAGGATTGGAGCAGCGAATACAATCCGTATTACGAAGGCGAAGGTTACGAGGGCGAAGGCGACGAGGGCGAAGGCGAGGATTACAGCGGTTACGGCGAGTTCATCCGCGACGGCGAGGGCGAGCTCGACGAGACCGGGCACCTCACGGTGAACTTCCCGGCGCGCAGCGCCGAGGAAATCAAGGCGATGCAGGAAGAGGGCAAGCCCTTCGACGATCCCGCCGCCGAGCGTCCGCAGATTTACACGGCGCACGTGACGGTGACCGACGCCGCCGAGCGCCAGGTCGAAGGCGAAGGCAAGGCGCGCCTGGTGGCCGGCGACTTCGGGCTCAGCGTGCAGCCGATGGGGTATCTGGCGAAACCCGGCGAGCCGATGAACCTCAACATCGTGGCGCGCGACCACGACGAAAAGCCGGTGGCGAACGTGGCGCTCGACCTGGAAACCGGCTACTGGCGCTACGAAGAACCCAAGCCCGACGCCAACGGAAACATGAGCGAATACGAAGCGCCGCAGAAATCCATGTTCGTGGCGATCAGCACGCAGCGCTTGACCACCGACGCGCAGGGCGTGGCCAGCGCCAGCGTGACTTTGCCGCGCGGCGGCGATTTCACCGTCACCGCGCGCGCCAAAGACGGCGGCGGACGTCTCATCCGCGACAGCACCGATCTCTGGGCAGCCGGCGACACCGGCGGCGACGACGAATATTACTACTACGGCGCGCAGGACGAGCTTGCGCTGTTCACCGACAAGAAGCGCTACGCCTCCGGCGAGACGGCGCGCGTGCTGATCAACAGCGCGAAGGTCGGACAGAGCGTGCTGCTCACCCTTGAAGGCGAGCGCATCTATCGCTCCTACGTGGTGCCCATCAAAAAGCGCGGCACGGTGGCGCGCGTGCCCATCGAAGACGAGTTCGGCCCCAACGTTTATCTGGCGGCCTGCTACGTCAAGGACAAGAAATTCGCCTCGAGCGAAATCCCGCTGCGCGTGAGCGTTCCTTCGCGCGAGGTCAAGGTCGCGGTGCGCGCCGACAAAGCCGACTATCCGCCCGGCGCACTGGTCAGCTACGAAGTGACGACCACCGATGCGAAGGGCAAGCCGGTGGCGGCGGAGTTTTCCTTCGGCGTGGTGGACGAGAGCATCTACGCGCTGCGAGAAGACCATCCCGAAACGCTGGCGAAGACCTTCTATCCGCGGCGCAGCAATCGCGTGCAAACGGCGCACTCGTTCGCCGCGGAATATCTCGGCGACGCCGACAAAGGCGCCATGGAAATCGCGCCGCGCAAGAAGTTTCTGGACACCGCGTTCTGGCAGCCCTTCGAGCACACCGGCGCCGATGGCCGCGCGCGCGTCACCTTCAACCTGCCCGACAACCTGACGAAGTGGCGCGCCACCGCCGTCGCGCAAACGCAGAACGCGGCGTTCGGCTTCACCACGCAAAAGATCACCGCCAGCAAGGATTTCTACGTGCGCCTGGAAAAGCCGCGCTTCCTCACGCAGCGCGACGCCTCGCGCCTCTTGGCCTTCGTGCACAACGACACCGGCGCGCCGCAAAACGCCACCGTGAAGATAGATATGAAAGGCCTCAGCACCACGCAGGAGGCCACGCAAAACCTGGAGCTGGCACCCGGACAGGTCGGAGAAATCGCCTGGCCGGTGACGGCGGAATCTCTGGACAAAGCCACCGTGACGCTGGCGGCGTGGACGAATAATCGGCGCTTCACCGACGCGGTCGAAGAGACGCTGACGGTGCGCCCGCACGGGCGCGAGACGGTGACGGCGCGCGCCGGGCACGTCACCGGCGAAGGCCAGATGAGCAGCGCGCTGCTGACGCTCGATCCGAAGGCGATTCGCGGCGTGAGCCGCCTGACGGTGCGCCTCACGCCGTCCTTGATGTCGGCGCTGACCGGCGGCCTCGATTACCTCATTGGCTATCCGTATGGCTGCGTCGAGCAGACGATGAGCCGCTTTTTGCCGGACATCCTGGTGAGCCGCGTGTTACGGCAAAGCGGCGCCAACGACGACAAGAGCCGCAAGCTGCTGGCGGAGCTGCCGAAGATGGTGCGCGACGGCCTGACGCGGCTGTATTCAATGCAGCACGGATCGGGCGGCTGGGGTTGGTGGCAATACGACGCGGATGACGACTGGATGACGGCCTACGTAGTCTACGGCCTGAGCGAAGCGCGGCGCGCCGGCTTCGCGGTGGACGAGGGTAAGTTCAAGGCGGGACGCGCGGCGGCGGTGGCGATGCTGCCGGCGGCCAAGGGTCAGCATCGCGCGTTTTTGCTCTACGCCATCGCGCTGGCCTCGCCCACGCCGCAGGAAAAGGCCACCATGATTTACGAGCGCAACCGCACCGTCTGGCGCGGCTGGGACGGCGAGGCGCTGGCCTATCTGGTGATGACCGACAAGCTGCTCGGCGTGAAGAGCGTGAAGGCGCGGGCGGCGTTCGAGCGCCGCGTCATCAGCGGCGACGACACGTTCCATTGGGTGTCCTGGGGTGGCGACCGCAACCTCTATTGGAATTACGACTGCAACGAGACTACGGCCACCGCCGCGGCGCTGCGCGCGCTGGTGACGCTCGACAGTAAAGACCCGCGCGTGCCAGGCGCCTTGCGCTGGCTGATGGCGCGGCGCACCGGCGAATACTGGAACAGCACGCGCGACACCTCGTTCGTGCTGGCGGCGCTGTGCGAATATTTGCAGGCGCAGCCCGACGCGGTGGTGCTCACCGGCTCGGTGAGCGTGCGCCTCAACAGGGCGCCGCTGCAAACGTTCGCGCTCACCCCGCAGGCCGGCCACGAGCCGGATTTGCAGGTGGCCGTGCCCGGCACGCAGTTGCGCGCCGGCTCCAACCAGATCACGCTTAAGCGCGAGGGCGGCGGCAGCCCGGTGTTCTACTCGGTGCAACTGCGCCAGACGCTCTCCGTGGAGGACATCCCGCCGCTGGCGCAGACGAAGTTCAAATTGAAGCGCGAATACCTGCGCGTCACGACGGGCGACCGCGCGCGCAGTTGGGAAATCTCCACCGAGCCGACCCACAACAAGCTGCGCCAGGGCGATTCGGTGCGCGTGAAGCTGACCTTCGAGGCGCCGCGCGAGATGGCCTACGTGCTGATCGAAGACCCGTTCCCCTCGGGCTGCGAGACCAGCGAGCGCGGCACCGCCGACGCATCGGTGGGCGAGGAATGGAGCTACGGCTACGCTTCGCTCGACGTTTCGGCGATAGACGTGCGCGACGACCGCATTGCATTTTTCGCGCGCAAGGTGGCGGCGGGCACGCACACGATTGAATATCACCTGCGCGCCCAGACGCCGGGCGTCTACCACGTTTTGCCGGCGCAGGTGCAAGCGATGTATGAGCCGCAACTGCGCGCCGAAAGCGCCGAGGATCGAGTGGAAGTGCAGTAGATTGGTCGTGGTGGCCGCGACGGCCATCCCGACCTTTTGGTTGAAACTCTCTGGAGAATTACACTGACGGCCATGCCCAACCGTTCTAACGAAGCGCCCGCGGATGACACGCCGACATGGATGGCGATAGCCGGCGCCTTATGTGTCTTTGTTTTTCTCTTTTTGCCGATGCCACGGCGCTGGGAAAGCGAGGACTTTCAGATTTATCTGGCGTCAGGAAAAGCCGAAGCAGTGGCGTTGTTCCTCTGCGTGCCCGCCGTGGCGTTTTTGATTTATCGCAAAAATTTCATCTGGGCGCTGGGCGCGATTGCCGTTCCATTGCTGCTGCTCCTGATGAAGCTTGTTTTTTCCGGGTTGGCAAGACTGGGCGGCGTTGACCGTTACTCTGGCCGGGCGGCATTTGGTTATCATCCCGAACCGGGCTTTTTGCACTGGGCGATTTTGATCGTCGGCATGATCCTCCTCATAGGCGCCGAGATTTATGGCCTATTGCAATCGTCCGGGGGACGGCGCCGACCTGTCACCATCTCCGGGACTCAAGGAGGGCAGTCACGAGCGACGCCAGCGCGGCCTGTGCCGGTAAAGTCTGCACGGCGTGGCGCACCGAGGTTCTCGTTGAGCGATTTCTTCGAGTCAGTGGATTGGGGATTTTGGGGCATCGCTCTACTATCGCTTCTGTTTTGGCCCCTGGGCTTGCTGCTGTTTTTTGCGTATTCGCGCAGCGGAGATGACAAGAGCGGTGCCGCTCTCCTCGGCGCCGGACTGGGACTCGGACTCATGGTGCTGCGGTTCATTATCGCAATGGCCAAAGTCGGGGCCGCAAGCTGACCATTGATGTAAAAGCCCACGCCTTGAATTCAAAGCATGGGCTTTTGCTTATCTTTTAGCTGCGAATTATGCCGTTTGACGAATTCGATCGGTAATGGAAGTGGTGGGGGCCGGCCTCCGTGCCGGCGGTGGCGCGCAGCGCCACTTCTTTGCTTCCACGTCTTTGCTTCCAAAGTGGGCTCTTGGCCCACGGCGGGCACGGAGGCCCGCCCCCATAGGCATCAAGCTAAGGATGAAAATGGGTGGGAGGGCCTGCAAAGAGCCGCTACGCGGCTCGGCGCCCCTCAACCCCGACCCTTTCTGACCACCCGCTGTGCGGGTTCCCGGCCCATCCGGGGAGAAGGGAGTCTGCCGCAGACGTTTCCCCACGTCTGAGACGGGCGGCAGCGTTTTAGGGAGACTCCTCGCCCCGGATGGGGAGAGGTCGGGTGAGGGGCGATGAGCGGCGCTGCCGCTCTTTCCTCCCGCCAAACGCTGCTTTTTCGCTTAGCTTGATGCCTATGCGGGCACGGAGGCCCGCCCCCACCATCGCTCTCCTGGATTACCGAACCAATTTCGCAAAGAGCATCATTCGCCGCTTACGCCAGCAGCGCGTCGAGCAGCGCGGCCAGGCGATAGCCGGCCAGCGCGATGCGGGTGCAGGCGATGTCGTGCGCGCTGTGAATGTAGGCCGGCGACGGAGTCTTCTTCGGCTGCAAGCGCAGCGCGAAGTCGCACGCTTTTTTGCTGCTGTCGGCCACCCAGATTTTCGGGTCGGTCTTCGCCAGCTCCGCCGCGTCTTTGGGCAAAAAGTCGCGGTAAATCAAATCCGCATAATATTGCGTCTTCGCGGTGTCGGGACTGTCCGAGCGGCCCAGGTCGTAAACCTTTTGAATCGCGTTGCCCACGCGATCATAGCGGTAGGCGCCGTCCCAATAGGCGTGCAGCTTCTGGTAGACGCCGGGCTGGCCGGAGTCCCTCGTGTCGCGCCCGTCCCGATCCAATGCCAGAAACAGGTCGGGAATGCCCGCGATGGGGAAGAGGTTGCCGCCCTTCAATTCTTCCAGGCAGTGCAGAGGTTGGTGAACGTCGCCGACGACGTGGATGAGGCGGGCGAGGGCGATGGCCCTCTCCCGTCGCGCGGCAGTCGTCGTCGCGGGCTGGCGCAGCACGGCCACGCACTTTTCGATGGCGGTCAGCGCGTTGGGTTTCTCCGCCTTTTCGACTTTGCCGCCGCACGGCACGTCCACGTAATGCCAGCTCGGCTCGTCGAATTCGGTCTTGCGCACGTCGTCCATCCAGCAGGCCACGGTGACGGCGGTATAGGGCACGGCGGGATGCGCCGGGTTCGGCAAATCCTTCAGGATGGCGTTCACCTGTGCCCACGCCGCCGGGTCCAGTTTGGCGAGGCGGTTCATGGCGATTTGCGCGACCAGCATGTGGCCGCCGTCGTTCCAAGCATAAGCCCTGGGCGCTCCGCCCGGTGCGCCGCAGAGCGTCAACAACGCCACGACCAACCCCGCCTTGACCTTTGTCGTTCGCGCCTTCGTCGTTCGCATAGTGCTCCTTCGGGACGCGGCGCCTTTGCGCCGCAATACCATCATTTTGCATGGAATCCGCGCCGTCTGCAAAGAAAGACGGCAGACCAAAAGAACGGGGCACCGAAGATTGACTCTTCGATGCCCCGCGCCTTTTTAATTTTAGCGATCCCGACCCAGGACGTGCCCAATGATGAAGGCAATCGCGGTCAGGGTGCCGGTAAATAGGATCATGATGACCTCCCTTGCGAGTTTCCCGACGCGCGCTCTCCGGCGATGTTCCCCAAATAATTCGGTTTCCGAATTATTTTTATAGCAACGACTTTGCCCGGTAGCCTTGCCGGGTGCGAGGCGATTCTCTATTCTCATCATGGGGCCTGTCTGCCGTTTTAGGTCATGGCAAGTCATTCTTTTTCAAGCCCTTAGTGCCTGCCGCTCATCGAAGGGAGCTAAAAGGAGCTTCAGCGTGCAAAAAAATCTTTACCATTACCAGGACGCCGCGGCGATGACGCGCAGCCTGTTGGCGTGGATCGCCGACCCGGCTTCCCGCCATTGCACCGGCCTTGATTTTTCCGCCAATTGCACTTTGGAGGCGGCGGCAAGTCGCGCTTTGGTCAATTCTGCTCTGGCCCGGACTGTTGAGAGTCTGAAGTTCACCGAGATTTATTTTTCGCCGGAGCAACTGGCCGAGCTGCTCAGTATGCCGGCGCTGGTGGAGCTGCGGATTTGGGGCGGCGAGTCCTCCGATTGGAACGGGCCGCAATATGTTTACGATACGCTGGCATACGAGCATATCGCAGTTCTGACCACCAGTCCGCATGCGCAGCGGCTGCGCGTCCTCGAAATCGGGAAGCAGAATTTTTCAGAGAGTGTGGGGCAGGAGCTGCGCAACGCGCTTCCCAATCTGGAGACGCTGCGCCTCGAAGGACGAAGTTACTGAAATTGGTGAGCGCCGTCCATGAATATTCCCTGGCCCTACGTGCTGCCGCTTTGCGCCGCGCTGACCTACGTTATAGCGGCGCTGTTCATCAAGCGCGCGGCGGAACTGGGCGCCGGGGTGTGGCGCACGGCCTTCGTTTGCAACGTGATCGCCGCGCTCTGTTTTCAACCCCTGGCGCTGCTGGGCGGTCAGGCACAGCCGCTTACGCGCTGGTGGCAGCCGGCGCTGGTAGCTCTGCTCTTCGTGGCGGGTCAGATATTCACATTCGTTTCGCTCTCGCGCGGCGACGTGTCGGTGGCGACGCCGGTTCTGGGCCTTAAGATCATTCTGGTGGCGGCGTTCACCACTGCGCTTCTGGCGCAGCCACTTTCGCTGCGACTCTGGCTGGCGGCGGCGCTGGCCACGACGGGAGTGGCGCTGCTCAATCGCTCCGGCGCGGCGCACCAGGGCAAAGCCGGCCAGGGCAAAGCGGGCCATAAAGTCGGCCACACGGTCGCCACCGCCGCGCTGGCAGCGGCTTCGTTCGCGCTCTTCGACGTGCTGGTGCAAAAATGGTCGCCGGCGTGGGGCTTAGGCCGCTTATTGCCTGCCTCTATAGGTCTGGTGGGCCTCTACTCCTGCGCGTTAGTTCCGCTCTTCGAGGCACCGCTGCGCACTCTGCCGCGCCCGGCGTGGCGTCCTTTGCTGGCCGGAGGCTCGCTGATGTCGCTGCAATCGGTGCTGATCGTTTCGACCATTGCCCAGTTCGGCGACGCCACCTCCGCCAACGTGATCTACAGCTCGCGCGGGCTGTGGAGCATAGCCGCCGTGCGGCTGGTCGGCCACTGGTTCCACAATCGGGAAAACCAGCAAGGCGCCTTAGTGTTGCGTTGGCGTTTTGCCGGCGCCGCCCTGATGTTCGTGGCTATTTTGCTGGTGCTGACGTGACGGCCAGGAATGGCCTGTCATTTCGAGACGATATAACGGGTGCTCGTCGGATTGCCCTCGATGATACGGTTTTCCGGGATTTGGGCGATGGTGATCTCTTTGGTATAGTCCGGCGCACGTTTGCCGCGCCCGTGGTCGTAGGCCACGTAGATCATCCCATCATAATTGCCCCCGGCGTCGGCGCCGAAGGCGATGTTCGGGTAGGAGGTGCCGGGATCGGTGCGGGCATCGAACACATAGTAATGGGGCCAGGTCTCGCCGCCATCGGAAGAGAGCGCCACGCACATATTGATGCGGCCACCCTCCGACCGGTTGAAGGCGAGCACCAGGCGGCCCGAAGGCGAGCGGGCCAGATCGGCTTTGGTGCTTCTGGCATTGGGATGGGCGATGAAGGCGCGTGGTGGGCTCCAGGTTTTGCCGCCGTCGCTGCTCCGCGTCATGTATTGTCCGACAGGCGTCCTGAAACAGGCGAGCAGGTGCTCGTTGGCCGTCTCCGCCAGTGACGTTTCAAAAAACGTGTTCAAGCTGCCATCCGCGGTGGCGTAGGGTAAGGTGGCGATGCGCTCCGTCTTGATCTGATCGTTCGCGTAGGAGATCACGCGGTGCAGCTTCATGCCCACGTGTTCCGGCCACGGGGGCGAACCCGACGCATTTTGATTGGCGGTGAAATAGAGTTGGCCACCGATGAGCGCCGGACTGCCGACGAAGCCGAAGTCCACAAAGGCGGGCGGGCCAAAAATAAAGGAATCGCCCGGCGCACCTTTCGCCAGCGGATTTTTGAGCAGCACGGACCACAGGCTGCGCTGGCGACTTTTCTGCCCGGAGACCGGGATGAGAATGAGAAGGGAGCCCTCCGCTCCTTCCGGCGTGGCGGACAGCCGCGGATCAATGATGCTTTGCGCGGCCACCTCGGGATTGGGAATGAAGTAGGCAATCTCTTTCCAGGTTTTGCAATCGTCATCCGACATCGCGAGGATGTTATAGCATCCGCTGCCTTCGCCCGAGGTGCCGGGCGCGCCCTTGTTCACCCCATACCAGATGCAGAACCAGCGTTGGCCGACCCGGGCGATGGCGGGGATCTGCTGGCTGACGCGTGTTCCATAGACGGCGGAATCCGTGGAAATGACAAACGGGTCGGTGGGGGCAGGCGGGGACGGTGGTTTTTTCGCGGTGGGGGCGGGCGTCTCCTCAGCCCAAGCCGTGGCACTCATCATGATTGGGATGCTGAGGAGCGCGCAGATTACGAAGACACGTTCGAACTTGTCAGCGATGATGCGCATCTTTCTTTACCTGACGGACTATTAGTTCATTCCGATCTTGGTCGGCGATTTAGCACGGCGTTGCTGAAGTGCAACACTGAGGTGCAACACCTGGGCCATTCGAATTTGCTGGGTGGCTCTCACCTGCCTGCGCATTGGGAGAGTGGAGGGTGCGGCCCACGCTGCCGGGATTTTCGGTGGCGCCGATGACGGCGACGTTTTGCGGGTTGAAGAAGACTTTCAGCGACTGGTGCCTCTCCATCAGAGAAGAGATGGCGCCAAAGGTCGAAGTGGGCGTCGAAGTGGGACTTTCGCTGAAAATGAGTCAGGGCATTGAACCTTAAGCAGACAGGCTGGAAGCGCTGCCGCTTTACTATCCGAAAAACACTATCCGAAAAAAAGATGGTAGCGGTTTTCGACGATCTGGCGCACGCAATATTCAAAGGAGCCTTGCACGTCGAGCGCGCGCCAGTGGCCGGAGAGCGAAGCATGTTCCAGGCGATAGCCGTCGCGCGTGTCCGGCATGGCCACGATGCGCGCCCACGGCGAGTAATAGCCGGCCCACGGCGGCTCGTCGCGCGGCACGACGCACGTGTAAAGATGAAATTCGCCGTTGCTTTCCACACCGAGCAAATCGGCGCAGCGCGCATCGTCTTGCATCACGCGCTGCGCGCGCCGGCCCAGCTCGCTGAGTCCTAAAACCCGCATCGCTCACTCCCTGATTGCGACGGCTTCCCGCGGCGGCGTGACGATTATCAGCGGCAGCGTGTCGGCTTCGGGCTGCTTGAGCTCCAGCAGTTCGTCGGCGATCTCGTTCATCTCGGCAGCTTCGTCAATCAACTGCGAGAACACCTTGATGTCCGAGAGATCGTCGGTGCGCTGCAACGCCAACTGCGCCTGGCTGGTCACGCTGGCCAGCGACAGCGCCAGTTCTTGCGACAGCTCGACCAAGCGGTTGTCCACCACCTCTTCGAGCCGCTCCAGCGCATCGTTGCGCACTTTCAACTCGGCGCCCCGCGCCGCCATTTGGTTCTCGTAGCGCATGACGAGCGCGAACACCACCACCATGAGCGCCAGCAGCAGCGTGTCGCCGGCCAGTTGCAGGGCGTGGTGCCACACCATCGGCAAGTCCATGAAATAGCGGTGCTCCACCCAGAGGCGCAGGAGAATGAGCAGCACGCCGCCTGTCGCCAGCATCCACTTGCAGGCGCGCAGCGGCGGGTCTACCGATTGATTCGTTGTCATGGTTGTCCAGTCCTTCCTCCTGGAGAGGAGGCGACGATTTCGCGCACGCTGGCTTTGATCAGCGGCAGCGTCGCGGCGACTTCCGGCGACAACTGCGGGCCGCAATCAAACGACACGCAGCCGACGGTAATGGCGAAGGCTGGGGGGCGCGAGCCGAACAGCACTTCGGCCATCGTCGGCCATCGTCAGCAGCACGCCGGGCGTGACGTGGTGCGTCATCGAACCCGGCACCATCGTCGCCGGTGGCACCGCCTGGCACTGAGGGGTGCTCATGGGGCCTCCTGCGCGAATTCAATTCATCGAAACGATTGTAGGGATAGGGAACAGCTCGTCACATCCGCCGATTGGCGGATTGTGTCGCGTGGAGCGACTCGGCCTTTAAAAAGGGAATTTGGCACGGCTTCCAACCTGTCCATTTTGGCGCGAGGCGTTTGCTAAAGGATCTGCTAAAGGGTCTGCCGCGTTGCGGCGCGCACAGGGAATTGCAGGCTCTCTTTTCCAACTATCTCGCCAAGTCCATGAGAGCCATTGCTTTCAATTTGGAGCAACTTCGTTCCGCTTATCCATCGCATGAGTGGCGTTTTAGAACAACGGCTTCAATCCTTCCCAGCGAACGTTCCAGGTGCCGCCCTCGGGAAAGCCCGGCGCATGGTGGTCTGGTGCGCCCGACCATCCGGCGGCCATCATGGCGACAGCCGTGAGCAGGCCACCATTTCCCGGCAGGTAAGCGGTTAGCTCCGGTCGCTGGTAGTTGTGACCATTGGGATGGTAACGGTTCCTATTGGCCGCGAGAAGCAGGGCCTGAACCGCCAGCTCCGGCTGGCCGGTGCGGGCGGCGGCCATCGCGGTCAGGGGATAATCCCAGCCCCAGGACTTCTGCTCCCACTGCCAGCACTCCATTACCTTGCGCACCGAGCGCCGCATGACTTCCGTCTCCACGCCATCGCCCGGCTGCATCCCGCAGGCGCCTACCAGGGCCGGGTGTTCCCAGTTCCACTGTGTGTAGGTAGCGGTCATGCCTTCCTGCATCAGATACAGCCCGTCCTGCTGCGGGAGTGGCGCAAGTTGTTGGAGCACCCGATCCCACTGCGGCTCGCGGAGTAGACCGAGCCGCTCTCGCCAGGTCTGTGCGCTGCGCAGGCCGAAGCGCCAGTAGGCCAATTCAAAGGTCGGATTGCGCGCCGTGGTCGCGGGATAGTTTTCCGAGACGGTCTTCAGCGGCGGGCCCAGCACAAAGTGACCCTGGCGCTCGTCGAAGATGGCATAAGAGGCCATAAAGTCGGCGGTTTCAAAGACAATTTCGCGCCATGCTTCCAGAGTGTCCCGCGTGGGGGCTTGACGGTAGCACAGCTCCGCGTAATAGATCGGGTGCGGCTGCTGCCAGATCAGGAGCGGCCCCACCGGAGAAGGAGAATCCCTGCCATCCGGGCCGATCATCTTCGGCCAGCGCGCCCCCTGGTAGCCCTGGCGGCGGGCCATCTCCCGCGCCTGAGGCAGAATACGATGGTAAATTCCAATACTCTTTTGAAACAGAGGAAAGCGATCCCACAGCGTGAAGTGAACGCTGTGCCACCAGTGCATCTCCAGATGGAACTTGCCATACCAACTGTTGAACAGCAGGCCCGTCTCCGCGGAAGGCAGCGAGCCGGCGCAGTGGAGGGCCGTCTGATATTGGGAGAGGACGACGCGCCGCTCCAACTCTTCGGCGCCGGGGGCAGTGCTGCCACTGAAGTCAATCGCTCCGCCTTCGCTCCAGAACCTCTGCCAGTGCGCACGGCTGGCAGCTTCGGTCGGCGCCACACCGGGCAACTCGCCCTCAGGCAATTCCGGCGCGCACAGGAAAGTGAACTCCAAAACCTTCTCGTTCGCGGCCACCACATATTCGTGCTTCTTACGCTCCGTGACAGAAGCCTCACCAGCCCAGCCCAGACTGACTGCATAGCGGTCTTCGTCCAGTCGGCGCTGAAAATCCACACGATTCCCGTTCCGGCGTTTGAACACGGTCTCGTGCCGTTCGGGACTGCCCCAGTCCGCCATTGGAACCGTGGGAGAGCCGTAAGGAAAGGCGACCAGGACCCGAAGTTGCCCCGCCGCGATGAGCGGCGACTCCACTCTTACGGCGATCATATCCAAATCCGGGTGGCAGCAGGTCACGACCGAGACAGGTTTGCCCTCGACTTCAAACCGACTATAGAGAATGCCGCCCCAGAGGTCGAGGGTCTGCCGGATGTTGCGAAGGTCGTCCGGCTTCACGGGCGAGCCATTGGCCTTGGTCATCTCCAACCCCACGCGGCCCAGGTGCAGCCGGTGCGGGTTTTCCCGCAGCCAGTTGAAGAGCCGCTCCTGTCCGGTTTTGTCAGTCGCATAGGGCACCGGGCGACCATAGGTGTCGAAGTTCGTATAGCGGAAATCCTCCACGCGCAAATCCGCGGGCAGTGGCCGGCTGTGCCAGCCCCAGTGCGAGGCCGTGCAAAGGGGGAACTCACGCTTGTAGGGTTCTAGAAATGTCTGCAACCCGGTCACGTCGGCGGTAAAAGCGAACTCGCCGTTGCCCACGGAGAGCGCCGCAAAGGGATCAATCGCGCGGACTGCGGGGTTGTGCCGGCGCACGACGGAAGCACGATCGACAGAGGATTTCATGGAGGAATTGGTGTGCTCTTTCTCCGCAGCTCCGGCGCGCAAAGCCGATACCCCCAGCGCCAGGCTGCCGGCGGCACCGGCAACCTGGCCCAAGAAACGGCGGCGCCCATTTGGCCTGCCACTTGGGGTAGTCCTGCTCCAGCAAAGCTTTGGGTCTGGTGACATACCGGGTATCGCCAGCAGGGCAATCGCATTGCCCCATTTTTCGGCGACTGATGCTCTTTGCGAAATAGAATCGGTAATCCGAGGGGTGATGGTGGGGGCGGGCCTCCGTGCCCGCCGTCGGCGTGAGCGGACTTGGAAACCCAGTGGGCCTGCGGCCCACGGCAGGCACGGAGGCCTGCCCCCACCATACCTCTTACCGATTTAACGAGCAGCGTTTCCATGCCGCTGACGCCGGAGCCGCTGACGCCGGAGGATGGCGTGGGTCGCACGCGACAAGTCGCGGCGGAGGTGAGCGCTCCGTTATCGCGCCGTTTGCTCATCGCGAAGGACGCCCAGGGCGCCTTTCGCGGCTTAGCATGCGCTCTACCAGCAATTGGCTTTGGTCGCTGATGCCCATGGCCTCACCGTTCCTCGCGCCTCGGAAGGCGGCATTTTTCACGGTGTCCGGCGCTCCTTGCGCGAGGGCCGCCGTCGCTGCCGGATCAAGGCGAGAGACGTTGCCTCCCAGAACCCGCGCCAGGGCGTCCCGCGCCGTTTCTATGCGCTGTTGCGGCGTCAGGCCGCTCACCGTTCTCACGCGTTGTCTGGCCAACTCATAGGCCAGGGCGTAGGCTTGTTGCGGAGCATGGCGGGGCGCACTCACCGTTTTCAGGACTCCCACCGTTTTCGGCACGAGGCGCTTTCCGGAGGGAGCCAGATGTATTTTCTGCACTTTCGGTGGCGCGCCGTTCGTGGCTTTCGCCGATGAGGCGAGAGGCTTGTCCTCCTCTGGCATGAACACCCCGACCGCGGCCACGGACGAAATCGCCAGAAGCATCAGGACCGAGCCGAGCTTACTGGCGAGGCTTGTCATCGCATGGCCGGGTTTCGCGTGACCTGGGGGCGCGAAAAACTCATCGGCGCTGGTGCGACGTGGTCGCTCGCCGGTCCAGGGTTCCAGTCTGTGCTGTGTCTCATGCTGCATGGGGTTTTATGACCTGCGGCCCCGGCCGTGCCAGGGGCGCTATCCATCTGTTCGTCGTTCCTACCACACAAAAAGCGGCTGCTCCGCGAGCGTTACTGGTGGGCGCGGCGTAGGTGGCCGCGTTGCAGGGCGCCCGCTCTGACGCCATCCATCGCCCTGGCGCGAATCAGTGGCGTCGCCATGCGAAACAAGAGCCGCTTCTGCGCGGGCTTTATTTGCGATTGCGGCGTTTGCGACATGGCCTGGGCGACGGCGTCCACGACGGTGCTTTGCATCGCGCCTTGACTCAATCCTTTGCCGGCGTGCGCGCGCTCGGCAGCCAGGGCGCGCGCGACCCGGAACACTTCTCGTTCGGCGCGCCCTCGCATCGCCGCGATGGCCTGTTGATCCTGTTGATCGCGCCGGTCTTCAGCGCTGCCGGGCAGCGCGGCCACTTTAGCGCGTGCCTTGGAGCCGGCGGTCGCCGGATGAAGCTTCGCGTTGGACCCGCCAACGAGTGTGCGAACGCCGAAACCCAACAGGCAGAGCAGCAGCAGGCATCCCAGCACGAGGGCGAATTGTATTCCTTTGCGGCCCGCGCCCCGCGCGCCATCCATCTGGGATTCGGACGCGCTCGCGGCGGCGCCCGTCACTGCAAGCCCCCGGCTCTGGGTGGCCTCCCGGCGCTGCTGCAGTAGGTTGGGATGCCGCAGCTTCTGTAGTTCGCGCGCGAACTCCTCGTAACGGCCTGCCAACTCGGTGCAATGGCGCGCCATCTCGTCGCTGAAAGACGCCGGCAGGCGCGCCGCGTAGTCCGGCAGGTCATCGGCGATCTTCTGGCACAGCCCGGCTACCTTTTGCGGGCGCGTCATCCACTGGTGTGGCGATTCCTCCAGGGCTGCGGGACCATAGGCATCGCTCAGCATCGCCTGGACTTCGTCCGCGCCGTGCAGTAGCGCGCGATAGCTTCGTCCGCCCACGATGTCGTAGGAAGGCGGCGCGGGCAGGCTCCGCGACAGGCTGTGGTTCAACTCCGTGGCGACGGCCAGAATTTCATGGGGCCTCGCCACGCGCGTCGCATCGGAACGCAGCACGATGTCGAAGACGCCGGGGCGCGGCGGCTTCGCGCCCGGCCACCAGGTCGCAAAGCTCCGCGTGGTAGCCCCGCCACTGCCTATATAGGCCAGCAGCGCCTCACGGTTCTCCTCTGTCGCCGGCCACGTGCCGTCCTGGAAAAATTGCGGCGCGCTGTCCGGCGCTGTGACAATGGTCGCAGCGTGGCTCCTGGCAACCGGGTTCCCGGCAACCGGGACGCAGACCGGCTCGCGCAGGCCGGCGGCGTAGCGCTCGCGCAACTCCTCCGTGCCAACCAGCTCCATCGCGCGCAGCGGATTGCCACTCAATTTGTGCAGGTCGGCCTCCGTGAGTGCCAGGCTGAAATACTCATAGGCGATGCGCTGGCCCGGCTGCCGGGGCGCGCGCAACACCTGCGTGACGATCCAGTGGGCCGATTGGCGCGCTTTCCAGAACAGCACGACGGGCGGCCCATTCGGCACTTCCTGCACGCCGATGGAGTTATGAAACTCGCGGCATAGCGCGCTGACCTCTTCCTCCAGCGCCGCGCCGATGCCCGCGGAAGCCGTCGTGCCGTATTCCCCGCGCAGACCCTGGCCGCTGGCGAAGACGATCCACGGCGCGCGGAGCACAGCTTCAATAGCTTCCACAGCTTCCACAGCTTTCACAGCTTCACTCGCCGGATTCGCGTCGCTCATGGCGCCATCGTTTCGCATCATGGAACGGGGTTCGGAACGGGGTTCGCGGCGCGCTGATTGGCCTGTTCTTCCAATTCCAGCATGGCCTTGATATGGCGGCGCCGCTGAGGAGATGGGCCGAACACGAAACTTTTCAAGTCCCAGAAAAGGGTCACGTTCCAGCGCATCACCTTCGAAGTTATCCAGAGCAGCGCTGATGTGCAGCCGGTGGGCGTGATGAGCGGCGGCGGCGGCGCGATCTCGAAGGGCCGCGTGTAGTCGGGCTGCCCATTCTTACCGCGCGCCGGCTGGGAGTAGGTGATCGCCGAGGTGAGCCAGGTCGAGAATTCAATGCATCCCGGCCCGGATTCGCGATTGAGACGGCGCCAAGTGCCTTCGATCTGATCGTAACCAAAGTCGGTGAAGCGGGCGAAGAGCTGCTCCAAATCCAGTGTGCCCGGTTCTTCGTGGGCGTATTCGTCCACTTTAGTCAGCACGAGGGCGACCGGCACAACGCGGTTCTTGCCGTTGCGCTCCAGCACCAGTTGCATGACGGTCTTATAGCGGTTCATGACGTCCATCCAGTCGTCGTCCCGCTGGGCGCGGCGCGCGTGGGACATGTCGGCCACTAAGACGATGCCGTCCGATCCCGCCGCGCGATACCAGAATTCCTCGACATCCCTGGGATCGGGCGCCGCGTCGATGAGTGCTCCGCCCGGATAATCCAGCAGGTTGAAACGCGCCACGCACTCGTTTTCCAACCACAGCTCAAAGGGCAGGTCCTGGCACGAGACGGTGCCCGGCGGCAGGCGGTTATGCGTATACAAATCCATGGCGACCTTGCGCAGATCGCCGCCGGATAGAAACCCGGCGTCCTCATTGCCGCCGCTCTCCTCGCCGCTCTCACCACTCTCCACGGCGGAGTCCGCATCGGCGATAGCCGAATCGGTAGTGGAAGCCGAATCGGTAGCGGTGGCCGGCATGATGCGCAGCGGCCCCAAGTCCTGCGTATACCATTCGTAGAAGGCCCCGGCCATCAGCGTGGTCTTGCCCGATTCCCTACCGCCAATCACGGTGAGGGTGAGGTCCATGGGTGCGTTGCCGGCGATGCCGGTCGTGCGGTGCTGGGCCTGCAGGCGCATCAGGCGGTTGTCAACCGCCCACGCCCAGAGGATGATGGCACCCGCCGCCAATACACTGAGCTGGCCGACCACACCGAGCACCTTTACCACGGCGGGCAGGCGATAAATCGTTTCCATGCCGTGATAAAACCAGTAGTAGATCAGGCTGACGGTCAATGCTTGCACGAGCAGCTTGCCGATCGTCTTGCCGCCGCTACCGCCCAGCAGGCCTTCGCGGCGCACCGCGATGTAACGCGCCACCCACAGTCCAACGGCGGCGCAGCAGAACATCAGCAGGCTACGGTAGCGCAGATAGTCGCCGAAGGTCACAGGGTTATACGGCGGCACCTGGAGCATGCGCAGCAGCGCCACGCCAGGCCCGTAGAGCAGGCCGGTGCAAAGCCCCACGACGATCCAGTCCCGAAAAGCCTCGGTGGCGTCATGCCACTGGCCGAAGACCCGCGGCAAGAGCGTGCGCGGGAAACCCGTTCCCACGGTCGCGGCCAATATCGTCGCGCCGACGGCACACGTGAGAAAGTAGAGGTCCCTATCACGCAGCCGGAGCTGCGGAGGCAGCCACACGATGAGAGACAGCAGGCCCGCGATCAGCGCCCATTTGGCCAGGCTGCTCACGCGCAGACGGACGACGGGATCCAGAGCCGGACCGCGGACTTGCCGCCTACCGGACAAAGCACCACTGCTATTGGAAGTAGGTTGATCCAAGGGAGTCTCTTCGGGAGTTTCTTCCGGCACGGCGCCGGTTTTCTCAAGCGCACCGTATGTAGTCGACACTCAACACCTCAACGCAACAGCAGCTTTACGACGATTCATACGACAATTCAACAGCCCGCCAAACCCGCACGCTGGGGCATCCGCATCGGACAGAAAACAAGCCGCCATATAGAGATTGTTTGACGCTTCCGCCCGTTGTTAATAGAACAACGTGTCCCGCTGGCCAAACACCCTACTTGATTTAGAGTCTATGCGACTCAATGCTCCCAATCAACAGCTTGGCGAGCCGTATGGCCAGTTTGGCCATACGAGAGGAGCGGGCCGAAGAAACGTAAATTGAAAGGTAAAGGCATCCTGGTGGTTGCCGGCGATAATTCCCGTGCTGGCGACCACATAGCCCTGGGCATCGGTCATCGGCAAAATGTTGCTGGTTTGGCTTTTTCGCGGCCTTGCCATCCTTTTATAGCGGTTTTCAATCGAGTGTGGCCATGGTGGGGGCGGGGTGCCCTCTGGGCCCATCCGTGCCTGCCGTCGGCGATAGCCGACTTCAAACCAAGTGGCGCTGCGCGCCACGGCGGGCACGGAGGCCCGCCCCCACCATCGGTTCACGGATTACACGCAATCGAAAACCGCTATAATCAATGATTCTGGCGAGGAGCCGCGATAGTTTCTCCGGGGACGATGACGCCGCGCACGATTACGGTGCATGGCGGGCCGGGCGACTGGGACATGCGCTGGGCCGCCATGCGCACCGCGGCGCGGCCTATCTCGAAAAACTGGGGGTCAACAGTGGTGAGTTGGTGGCCGCTGGCAGTGCCTCGCCCGGCATCGAAACCGGTCACGCTGACGTCCTCCGGCACGCGCAAGCCCGCTTTATTCAGCGCCTCGATCACTTGCAAGGCAATGGAGTCATTGCCGCAAACCATCGCCGTCGCGCCCTCGTTTACCGTGTGCAGTAGCTTGTCATGCGCCTGCACGCGCTGCTCTTCGTAAATTTCCTTCCCCAAAAAGCGCTGGGCGCTCAGGTCGAGACCGCTCCCCACACAACCTTGCATGAAGCCTGCCTGGCGCGCATCGAGAAAAGTCGCCTGATAGTCCCCGCCCACCCAGGCTAAGCGACGATGTCCCAGTTCGGCTAAGCGCACCACCAGCGCGCGCACACCATCGAAATCGTCGCCGACCACGGCGTCCGTCGCCGCCTCATGGTAAATGCGGACGAGGCTCACCACCGGCAACTGCCGCGCCATGAAGGCGACATCGCGGGGATCGAACCAGCCGCGCACCAAGACCGCCTGGCACAGGTGATCGCGAATCATCGGCGGCACCAAGGCCGGAGCCTCCTCCATGCGCGTAGGATTAATGTCAATCGGCTGGATATTGAGCTGCATCCCGCTGCTGTCCGCTTCGGCCATCAGACCTTGCAGCATGCGCGTCATGTTGAAATCGCTCTCAATATTACCCAGGGTCGCGGCCCTTACCAAAAGGCCGAGCGTGCCGTTCTCCACTTTGTGGCGCGGGCGGCGGGAGCGGCCTTCGTAGCCCAGGCGCAGCGCCATCTGGTTGACCTGCGCCCGCGTCTTGGGATGAATCAACGGGTCGTGGCGCAGCGAACGCGACACCGTCGCCACCGAAAGTTCCAGTTGATCGGCTATGTCCTGAAGCGTGACGGCCATGCCGCATAGTATACCCGATAGGGCTGTTTTTGCATATTTTTTAAAAATTTTTCAAAAAAGGGTTTAAATTCCGGCGAGGCCGGGTATAATTAAAAACAACAACGCGATAGCTCCATCCCAGCGATGGAGTTAATTCGCCCGAATTTTCAGTTGGCAAAGGCGAATCAATCTTGGAATTCGCCTGGAAATTTATTTTGCTCTGTGGCTCATCCGCCCACGGGGCACCAAGGAGAAACACAATGCAACGGACCATTGGAACGAAGCCACGCGGCTTCACCCTGATCGAACTCTTGGTCGTGATAGCGATAATAGCGCTGCTCGCGGCCATCCTTTTCCCTGTTTTTTCGCGCGCCCGCGAAAATGCGCGCAAGTCCTCTTGTGCCAACAACCTCAAGCAGATCGGACTCGGCATCACGCAATACGCGCAGGACTATGATGAAACAATGCCTGCCGTCACGGTTGGCACGGCAACGGGTTCCCGTTGGCACGAGCAGATTCAGCCATACATAAAATCCAGACAGGTGTTGGTGTGTCCCTCGAACACGAGCACGGTAACCATCACAGGCACCAGTCCCGCTATCCGCAATCATTACCTGGGGAATGGCAACAACAACTTCGGTGCGGCAGCCGGCACGGGCTTCAACTTCAGGCGCCCGATGGACCTCACCGATCAATCCGGTAGCGCCTACGTAACGACGGCTCTGGCCGAGATTCAGAGGCCGTCCGAATGCATCGCGGTGAGCGAGAATCAAGGTTCGCGGAACTCGTCGAACCTCTACAGCATTAGCGGTGCCGGGGGAATGGATTTCACCAACCATCTCAGCTCCACCAATTTTCTCTTTGTGGACGGGCACGTCAAGTCGCTGAAGCCGATGGCAACCTACCGGACCGGGCTGAATATGTGGGCGAACGATCCGGCCGCGACAGATAGCTCCCTGTTTGGCGGACTGAGAGGTGCGGAAAACTCATTGGCGCAGTAGGCGGGGCGTGATCGTGTGGCAGGGCCAAAGGCCGGGTTACATGCGCCGGGCGCGTGACACCCGGCCTTATTGTCAGCCGGCCAAGGTGAATCAATCTTGGAATTCGCTTGGAATTTATTTTGCTCCGAATTTATTTTGCTCCATAGCTATCCAGCCCGCGGAGCACCAAGGAGGAACATAATGCAACGGATCACTGGGACGAAGCCTCAGGGCTTCACGACGAAGCCGCGCGGCTTCAGGCACACCAAGCACACCGGCTTCACGCTGATCGAACTCTTGGTCGTCATAGCGATAATAGCGCTCCTCGCGGCCATCCTTTTCCCCGTCTTTGGGCGCGCCCGCGAAAACGCCCGTAAGTCGTCCTGCGCCAACAACCTCAAGCAAATCGCGGTTGGTTTTGCGCAATACACGCAAGACTACGACGAAACGTGTGTGCCGGTTCGTGTGGCGACTTCCAATGTGGCGCCATATTTTGCCTGGCACACCATCGTGCAGCCTTACATCAAGAGCATGCAGGTCTATGTCTGCCCTAGCAACACCGGCGGCAAGGCGCTCTCCTATACCTACAGCCTGACGTTAGGCAACGGTGGCGGCATGTCTCTGGCAAACATTCCCAAGCCTTCTCAAACCCCCATGCTGATAGATGCCAATGGCACCAACACCACCGGCCGCTCGCTGTGTTATTTTCTTAACAGCGGCACCATGAGCACCGCCAGCATGGGCGGGCGTTATTTTACAGCCGCTTCCGCGGCCACCGACAGCAACGAGGGCGCTATTGATGCCGATAATCACATGGAAGCCGCCAACTACGCTTTCGTTGACGGGCACGTCAAGACGCTGCCCAGGAACCAGGGCGCCATCACGAACGCGGTAGGTGGAACAATCGCGGCTCCCGCCAGTAACGGCCTGGACTACAACGTTGATGGAGATGTGGGAACAGGCAGCACTTACGATTAAGACGTCGCGCTCGCTATCACGTCTGCCGGTTAACAGCGAAGCTATGTGTATCATAGCTTCGCTGTTTGCTTTGCGAAAGGGTAAACGGGCCTCGCTCCTATCCCGTCGTCTCTATTTTTCTATTTCGACACCCGTTGCGGACTGGCCGCTTACGAGCTGGCCGCGCCGGCGTTTGACGGGGGAGGCGCGGTGGTTTCGCCGAACACGCTTTTGCTGCGCACGCTGATGATGAGAGGCTCTCCGACCGGCTCTGTTATCCGTTGAATGGCTAAGCGAGCGGCAGCCTGGCCGATCTCGAAAAATTGCGGATCAACACTGGTCAGGCGACGCCCTGCTACGGGTTGCTCAGAGGCATCAAAGCCCGTTACGCTGACCTCGGCGGGGACGCGGTAGCCACCGGCTTCCAGCACCTCGATCAGCTTAAATGCGATCAAGTCGTTGCCGCAGACGAAGGCCGTCGTGCCGGACTCGGCGGCAGCAAGCACGGCCTGCTTATCTTCCATATTATGATTATGCGGGTTGTAAATCTCAGGGCCAAAGAAGCGCTGCTCTTGCAGTTTTAACCCGTGACTCAGACACCCTTGCAGGAAACCGGCCTGACGGGCTTCGAGAAAGCTGGCTTCGTAATCCCCGCTCACCCAGGCCAGGCGACGGTGGCCCAGCCCGACCAGATGATCCACTAAGCCACGCACCCCTTCAACATTGTTAGCGACCACGGCGTCTGCCGGGGCATCGCGGTAAATCCGCCCCATGCTGACAACCGGCATCCTCTCCGCGATAAAGGCGATGTCGCGTTCATCCTGCGGGCCATGCGCGATGACGGCCTGGCATACACCGTCGCGAATCATGGTCGGTATAGCTTCCTCGTCTTCCGCCATGTGCCCTTGCTCGTCGTAACGAATGGTGTGAATGGTCACGACCATTCCGCTCCCATCGGTCACGGCCATGACGCCGGTCATCATCTGCATGATATTTTGATCCTGCTGCGCCCTCGCAAGGCTGGTGGCCCGCAGCAACAGGCCCAGTGCGCTCTTTTGAGGTTTGGGCTTGTCGCTGCGCCGGGGCCGGCGCATCCGGACTTTGTAGCCCAGACGCTCCGCCACCTCATTGACGCGCGCGCGCGTCTCGGGGTGAATCAGCGGGTCTTGCCGCAACGAACGCGACACCGTCGTCGCCGAAACGTCCAGATGCGCCGCAATATCTTGAAGAGTAACGCCGGAGTCCTTGGGTGATTCCACACGCTGAGTGTAGCAAATTAAACCAATTTCGCAGGATTGCAAAAAAATTGAAATTAAATTCGTAAACCGGTTTAAATGCTGGAAGGAATGGGCATAATTAAGAATAGTGAATCTTGAAGAGTGCTTTTCGTGAAGGCTGAAGGTATCCCTTCACGGCAGCGAAAGTCCCGGGGCTTCGCGCCGGGGCTTCTCGTTGGTTTTAGTTTTGCTCTTCTTGAAAATCGCAACCGATGGAGGTAATTCCCATGTTTACAGATCGTTCCAAAGCGTCAGAAGCGACGCTGGTGAAGCGCGGCTTCACGCTGATCGAACTCTTGGTCGTCATAGCGATAATAGCACTCCTCGCGGCCATCCTTTTCCCGGTGTTTTCGCGTGCTCGCGAGAACGCCCGCAAATCGTCCTGTGCCAACAACGTCAAGCAGATCATGGTGGGTGTGACGCAATACGTCCAGGACTACGATGAGTGCTTCCCGTTGCGCGACGCCACCGGCATAGGCAACTGGCCGGTGATCATCATGCCCTACGTGAAGAGCGTTCAACTGTTTCAGTGCCCGAGTGACTCCAACAAGGCCAATATGGCCTCAAGTCCGAACAACTTCCACACGAGCTATATTGCCAATTCGGCTGCTGCCACGCCAGCGACCGCGTATGGGCTCTTTGGTAGGCTTGAGTCCATTAGCGTCGCCGATGTGGTGAAACCGTCCCAAACCGTTTGTATCACCGATTCAGGATATGCGGGTGTAGCGTCTCCGGCGCCCTATATTGATCGGAACGTCCCAACCTCGACCGCCTACCTGCTGGTTCCACCTAACACCAGTGGCATAACCTGGGCAACCACAACCACCGGCGCCTACGCTGGTCCTGCAGATCGGCACCTGGAGACGGTTAACGTGGGCTATGCCGATGGACACGTTAAGTCTCAGAGGTTGGAGACTTTCTACTACCCCAATACGCCATGTCTGGACAGGACCAAGGGCTGCCCCTAAGAGTTCCTAAACGAAAGGGATGAGGACGCAGTGGTGGGGGCTGGCCTCCGTGCCAGCCGTGGGCCATAGGCCCACTTCCACAAGGCCAAAGTGGCGCTCCGCGCCACTGCCGGCACGGAGGCCGGCCCCCACCATCCCTCTTTTATTTAGGAACTCTAAGACGAACGACTTTAACGGACTTTAAAGGACAGGTCTCGCGCGTTAACGCGAGATCTGTCCTTTTCTTTTGACTACGCTCCAACCATGCAGCGATTCCTCACTCTAGAGAATAAAACATATTTCGCATGATTTGCAAATAAAATTTAAATTTAATCTGAAAAATGGTTTAAATTATGGAAAGAGCGGGTATAATTAAGAACAACAAACATTGAGGAGCACTTTCCATGAAAGTTGAACTTGCCACTTTACAGCAGCCGAAGCCCCAAGGCTTCACGAAGCCCAGGGGCTTCACCCTGATCGAACTCTTGGTCGTCATAGCGATAATAGCGTTGCTCGCGGCCATCCTGTTTCCGGTGTTTTCGCGAGCGCGCGAAAACGCGCGGCGCTCGTCGTGCCAGAACAACCTGAAGCAAATTGGGGTGGGGATCGCGCAATATGTGCAGGATTACGATGAGACGATGATGCCGGTTGAAGTGGGCACCGGCGTGGCAGAAACCTGGCATACCTTGCTTCAACCCTATCTGAAAAGCAAGCAGGTCATGGTCTGCCCTTCCAGCCCCAGCAAGGCATTCATTCGGTCTAACTCGGCGAACCCGTATAATCATTACCTGGGCAACGGCAACGATGCCTTCGACACCTCGCCTTCCTCGCCCTTCCAATACAGGCGCCCGATGGATCGCACCGATTACGTGAACAATCCCAGCTCGCCTTACACCGCCAGCCCGGTGGCACTGGCCGATATCCCCAAGCCGTCGCAAACCATCCTGGTGCACGAACAGGAAAACACGGGTTGGACCAGGCCGTTCGCCGCGACCACGACCAACATCGAGTTCACCAACCACCTGGGCGCCACCAATTTTCTTTTCGCTGATGGCCACGTCAAGTCCATGAAGCCAACGTCAACCTTGACTCCCGGCTCGCTCAACATGTGGGCCGTGGATACCGTCCAGGGCAATGGCTCCAACACCCTGAAGAGTGGGCTGGCGAGTCAGGAAAATCTGATGATCCAGGGGTAGGCGCGGCGTGTCATTACTCATCGCGCTTTCACAACCTCAGCTTTCACAGCCTCAGCTTTCACAGCCTCAAAAGAAGCAGTGGGCTGAGCGTAAGCAGGCGCGTGATTGAGCAGGCGCTTCATACCGGTAGCTGTAATCTGGATACCGAACAAAAGGCTCACCGCCTACAGAGTGGTGAGCCTTTTGTATTTTCCAAATTAATTCTCAATCATCTTCTGCGGCGGCTTGGCGACGAAAGCGCAGTGGGCTTTGGCCGATGTGGCGGCGAAAACGGTTGGAGAAATAGAACAGGTTGTCATAGCCGACCTCTCTGGCGACTTCGGTCACGCTGAGGTCCGTCAAGCGGAGTAGATGGCAGGCGTGCTGTATGCGCCGCTGCTCCAAAAACTGCTGCGGCGTGCTTCCGGTTTGTTCCTTGAAGAGGTGCGCCAGGCGTGACACGGACAGACCGCAATGCGCTGCCAGTTTTTCCAGGCGGAACGGTTCGCGCAGATGCGCAGCCAGGTAATCGGCAGCCTGGCGCACGCGCTCATCCTTCGCTACGCCCGCCGTTGGCGAAGCCGCGACGTTGGCCCACAATAGGGCTTCTTCCAGAGCGTTGGCGGCGAAGTCGAGCACGCCGGGCAGGCTGCGCCGTGAAAACTCCCACATGCGCGTCAGGGCGGCCCGCAATGCTTCGTGGCTTTCGTCGGATTCCAAACGCAAGTATTTGAGACCGTTGGCGTGACGCGGCCACTGCAACCAAGCTTCCCAGTGCGGTCGTGGCCGGAAGCGAACCCACGTTCGATCCCAGTAGCCCTCGGCGGGCGAGACGCTGTAATCTTGCCGTTCGCCGGGCGCGTAGAGCACCACTTCGCCTTCCCGTGCTATGAAAGACCCCAGTCGCGTATCGAACTGCCCGGTGCCGCTGTGGGTGTAAATCAGCAGCCAGTTATCAGTGCCTCCGGGACGCCAGACAGTGTAGGGAGATCCCATCGGCCCCCAACCGCAAACAAGCTGTGCCACAGGAATAAACGGGGTTGGCGTGCGTGAGTCCCTTGAAAAAGAGTTCCTTGAGTGAGAGTCCATGTAGCAAGATATTATAAAAAATCAGCACGCTATGATATTCGGGGGCGGCGTGCGGCGTGCTAATCTTTGAGGCACGTCGACATCCATTTTGTCGCCGAGCGGTTGCCGAAAGCCTCACAGGGCAGCTTTGCCGACCGTTCCACCTCATTATCTCAGGAGAAAACCTATGTCTGTCACACGAACGGATCGTAGCAAAAGCTACGGCAACAAAGGCTTCACGCTCATCGAACTCTTGGTCGTAATAGCGATAATATCGCTGCTCGCCGCCATCCTGTTTCCCGTGTTTTCGAGAGCGCGCGAAAACGCTCGCAAGTCCAGTTGCGCCAACAACCTCAAGCAGATTGGCATCGGCCTCGCGCAATATGCGCAGGACTACGACGAGACGATGCCCGGTGTGACACTGGGGGGCACTGGAACGCCTCGATGGCACGATCTATTGCAACCCTATATGAAATCCAGGCAGGTGTTCAAGTGCCCTTCCAACAGCAGCACGACGACTTTCACCGGGAGCACGGGCACTTGGTTTAATCATTACCTGGGGAACGGGAACAATGTGGGTTCGGGTTCAACTCCTGGAACGGGTTTCAATTTCAGGCGCCCCCTGGATGCCACCGATGCCGCCGGAGTCGCCCTCACGACGTCGTTGGCGGACATTCAGAAGCCGGCTGAAACCATCGCAGTCAGTGAGAATCAGGGGACGAGGAACTCGTCGAACCTCTACAGCACGAGCACCGCTGGCGGGATGGATTTCACGAACCATCTCAGCTCCACCAATTTTCTCTTTGTTGATGGGCACGTCAAGTCGCTCAAGCCTACCGTCACCTACCAGAGCGGAGACAATATGTGGGCCATAGATCCGGCCTCGACAGATAGCTCACTCGCCAGTGGATTGAGATCTGCAGAGGGCAGGCTGCAGCAGTAGGCGGAGTGTGATCGCGTGGTAGGGCCAGAGGTCGGGTCGCACGCAGCCGGCGCGTGCGACCCGACCTTTGGTAGAAAACTTCAAAGCAGTCATTGCGGTCCGTGCGCTCGCTTTCCTCAACCAAATGCACATTAGCAACAAATCGGCATCCTTTGCCTTGCTCGCCACATTTATCTTCGCCGGGCGCCTTTTTGCTGCCGTGGAGGTGGCCACTCCGTCGCCCGCTTCCCGAACGACTTTTCCTCTCGTCGCCAGCGGCGCCGCACCCATCGTCCTGCCGCCCAACGCTCCCGAAGTGGTGAAAATTGCCGCGCGCGACCTCGCCGCTGACATCGCAGCAGTATCTGGCGCTACGCCCGAAGTCTTAGCCGCTGCCGCTGCCGGCAAAAACCGCCCGCGCGTTGAGCTTGTCTTTGCCCCCGACCTCGCCGGACGATGGGAAGCCTTCCGCCTCTCCGCCACGCCGGAGGTGCTCACCGTCGCCGGCTCAGACCGGCGCGGCCTCGCCTATGGCGTCTACGAGGTCTCCCGCCGCATCGGTGTCTCGCCGTGGCGATGGTGGGCCGACGTTCCCGCGCCGCGTCGCGTCGAGCTGCGCCTCTCGCTCGGCGAGGAGCCGGTAGACCAGCCCGCCGTGAAATATCGCGGGATTTTCATCAACGACGAGGACTGGGGCCTCGAACCCTGGGCTGAGAAAACCTTCGAGCCGGAAGTCGGCAACATCGGCCCGAAAACTTACGCCAAAGTCTTCGAGTTGCTGCTGCGCCTGCGCGCCAACTGCCTCTGGACGGCGATGCACCCGACGACCACGCCGTTTTTTACGGTGCCAGGCAACGCCGCCACCGCCGACAAATATGCCATCATCGTCGGCTCCAGCCACGCCGAGCCGATGCTGCGTAATAATGGCCGCGAGTGGAAGGGCGCGAAGCACGAGTTCAACTACCTCACCCACCGCGACAAGGTGCTGGCCTACTGGGAGGAGCGCGTCAAGGAGCGCACGTCGGGCGAGAGCCTCTTCACCATCGGGATGCGCGGCATCGAAGACAGCCCTATCATCGGCCCCAAAACCCAGACCGAGCGCATTGCCACCCTCGAAAAAGTCTTCGCCGACCAGCGCGAGCTTCTCGCCCGCTATCTGGGCAACGGCGACCCCAAGCGCGTCGGCCAGATTTTCGTGCCCTATAAGGAAGTCCTCGACGACTACAACGCCGGCCTGAAGGTGCCGGACGAGGTGACCATCGTCTGGCCCGACGACAACTTCGGCTACATCCGCCGCTTTGCCACGCCCGCCGAGCGCGCCCGCTCCGGAGGTCTCGGCGTTTACTACCATGCCTCCTACAGCGGGATGCCGCAATCGTGGCTGTGGATTGATACCCTGCCGCCCGCGCTTGTCTGGTCGGAGATGACCCGCGCTTACGAGCAAGGCGCCCGCACCGTCTGGATCGTGAACGTCGGCGACATCAAGAACACCGAGCGTTCGATGGAGTGCTTCCTGGACCTCGCCTGGAACGCCGACCGCACCAACATCAATGCGCCCGCGCAGTGGATGAAAAAAGCCGCCACGCGCGATTTCGGCGCGGCGCATGCCTCCGACGTAGTAGACATTCTGACTCGCTTGCAAGCCATCAACTTCGCCCGCAAGACCGAGCATTTGCAGTGGCACCTTTCGATGACTCCCTATAAGCCGACTGAACTCAACGAAGCCGAAATTGCCGAGCGTTTGAAGGCTTGTGCCGACCTGCTGCGTGATAGCGATGCGCTTGCCAGGCGGTTGCCCAACGCGGCGCGCGATGCCTATTTTGAACTCGTCGGCTATGCGGTCGGTATCACCGCCGCCGCCAACGAACGCTACTTCCGGGCAGAACTGGCCCGCGCCGATGTCGCGCGCGGACGTTCGCCCGCCGCCAACCTCGCCGCCGCGCAGGAGGGCGAAAAGCGCGTGGACGAACTGACCGCGCGCTACAACACCGACATCGCCGGCGGCAAATGGCGCAATATCGTGAGCGAAAACGGCTACTCCCCCGGCGCTTGGCCACGTTTCCAGCGCGACATCAAAACCCCGCGACCCGCTCCGGCGCTCGACAACGTGGCCGCTGCCGCGCCGCCCGCGCCATCGCCGCTACCGCGCCCCGCCGGTGCCCGTCCCGGGGATTTTGTGGAGTGCGACAAAGTCGTCTCCATTGACGCCGGCCACTTCGCGGCGAAGACCGATCTACCTTCCGGCGCGGGTTGGCGCGCGGTTCCTGGTTTGGGTCGCACTGGCTCTGCCGTTACGGTGCTGCCTTCCACTGCCGCGATTACGTCCAATACCGCGCCGAGTTTGAGTTACCGTTTCCACATCGCCACCGGCGGCCCCACTACACTTCGCGTTCGCCTGCTGCCGACGCATCCGCTCGTCACCGGACAGGGCTTGCGACTCGCCGTCGCCATTGACGACGGCGCGCCGCTTCCGCTCGCTGTGACCACGGGCTTCGACACCAAGCGTTCCGACACCGCGCTGAATGAGTGGCAAACGCGCGTCATGGCCAACGCGACCGAAACTTCGATTCAACTGCCCCGACCGCTCGCTCCCGGCTGGCACACCCTGCGCCTCGTCGCGGTTGATGCCGGCGTCGTGGTGGATAAGATCGCCCTCGACCTCGGTGGCCTCCGCCCGTCCTACGACGGCCCGGCCGAAACTCGCCTTTGATTCATCCTTTTCAATTCCAAATGCCAAAGCCAATGAAAGCCACTTTCCTTTTCTCGCTCATCACCGCGTGGGCGGTTGCTGCCTATGCGCAGCCGGTGGACGTGCTGCCGGTGCACATCCGGCTGGAGCAAGGAAGCGAGGGCGCGCAATCGCTGAACGGCGACTGGTCGTTCAAATACATCCCCGCGCCGGGTGCCGGGGCCGACGAGGGCTTTCACGCGCCAGGTTTCAACGTCGCGGCGTGGAAGACGATTCCAGTGCCGAGCCACTGGGAGTTAGAGGGCTTCGCCGAGCCGCAATACGAGGATGTGAAGGAAGGACTGGGCCTTTATCGGCGCACCTTTCGCGTGCCGAAGAATTGGCAAGGCCAGCGTGTGTTCCTGCGCTTCGACGGCGTGCTTTATGGGTTTACCGCCTGGGTCAACGGCAAGCCGGTGGGCGAATGGGCCAGCGGTTTCAACCCGGCGACCTTCGACATCACCGACGCCCTGGCGCCGGGCGGGGCCGAGAACGTGCTGGCGGTGCGCGTCACCACGCGCAGCAAAGGCTGGGATTTCGACACGATGGATTGTTGGGCGCTCTCCGGCATCTACCGCGAGGTGACGCTCTTCGCGCTGCCGCCAGTCCACTTCAAAGACTACACGGCGCGCACCACGCTCAGGCCCGACGGCACGGCGCAATTGCACCTGGATGTCGTGGCGAACGCGGCGGCGGATGTGGTGGGCCATCTATTGTCACCGGATGGCAACGCGGTGAGGGAATTCAATCTGGCGCTGGCCGCCGACGGACGCGGCTCAACCGATCTCGCCATCAACCAGCCTCAACTTTGGACAGCGGAAACGCCCTCGCTTTACCGTCTCGAATTGGATCTCCAGGCCGGCGGCGAGACCGTGCAGCACTTCAAGGACCGCATTGGGTTGCGACAGGTCACGATTGAAAACGGCATTCTGAGACTCAACGGCGTGCCCATCAAATTGCGCGGCGTGGATCATCACGACATTTGGCCCATAGGCCGGGTGGCGACCGAGGAGAACATGCGCCGCGATCTCGAACTCATCCGCGACGCCAACATCAACTTCATCCGCACCTCGCACTATCCGCCACATCCGCGCTTCCTCGAGCTTTGCGACGAAATGGGCATCTATGTGGACGACGAAGTGCCGTATATTCACGGTCGCAAGAATCTCAAAGACCCGGCCTATCAAGACGTGCTGCTAACGCGGGCGCGCGCCACGGTGATGCGCGACAAAAACCGCCCCAGCGTCCTCTTCTGGAGCCTGGGTAACGAGAACCCGATCACCGAACTCGGCAACAACACGGGGAAATATGTGAAGGAGCTTGACCCGACGCGCCCGATCATGTTTCCGACCATCGGCTCCTATTTCGCCGAGAACTACCAAAAGTTTCCCGATTTCGTGGACATCTACGCGCCGCACTATCCGGCTCTCAAGAAGGCGTGGGAATTTGCGGAAACCCTGACGAAGCCGATCATCTTCACCGAATACGCCCACCAGCGCGGTCTCGCCAGAGCGGGGACGAACGTGCAGGACCTCTGGGAAGTGTTCTACAAAAGCCCACGCATCGCGGGCGGCGCGGTCTGGATGTTTCAGGATCAGGGCCTGCTGCGCACGGCGCCGGACATGAAAAGCGTGCCAGACTACGATTTGATGGCGTGGCTGGACGAGCACCGCTACTATGACACGCACGGCTTCTATGCGATGGACGGTCTGGTTTATTCCGACCGCACGCCGCAGACGGATTATTGGCTGGTGCGCAAGGTCTACTCGCCCGTGCAGATTCAAGAGCAGTCACTCGCCATCAAGCCGGGCGCGCAGGGCCTGCCGATTCGTGTCGAGAACCGCTTTGACTTCCGCGCGCTGGCCGGCATCAAGCTGAAATGGGCGCTGCGCAGGAACGGCGCGTCCGTCCAGGACGGCGTTATCGCGCTCGGCGCCAGGCCGAAGGAAATGGAGACCGTTCCCGTGCCGGTCACGCTTCCCGCCAATTTATCGTCCGACGTGTTTGCGCTGGAGCTTCGCTGCGAAGATGAAAAAGGTCGCCAGTTTTACGAACGAACCATTCGCCTCGATACGGGCGTAGCGCAGGATGCTCGTTGGTCCGCGTTGCAGGCGTCGCTGCCGAAGGCGGACGCGAGTTTGGACGTTTCCGAGTCGGTCATCTCTGTCCGCCACCCTGCCTACCATCTCAAACTGAACCGCCAGAGCGGCCAACTCTCCCTGCTCGATCCCAAAGGAGCCACCATCGTGGCGGCGTTCGGGCCGCACATGGGGCGAAACCCCACCATCAATGACATGGGGAAAACGAGGGAGCGTGAACCGGAGCTTTGGCGCTGGGGCCTGCTGCGCGAGGTCACGGAGTTGAAGACGGACGCAAAGCAGCGGCCCGAGGGCATCGAGATCACCGTAGGCGGCAACTATCCGCGTCCGGGCAAAGCGGAGGAGTCCATTCGCGGCGAATACAAGCTGCTCGTCACGCACAGCGGCGCCATTGAAGTGAGCTACAACTACGTGCCGGTCAAGGCGACGGGCGAAGTGTTGGAGGCCGGCTTTGCCCTCGCGGTGCCGGCGGCGCAGTCCGAGTTTCGCTGGCTGGGGCAAGGCCCCTACGCCGGCTATCCGGGCAAGGATCGCCTGAGCGAATATGGCATCTTCCACCTGAACCGCCAAGACCTTTACTTCCCCGGCAATCGTCGCGGTGTCGAATTCGCATCGCTTGCCAACCCTTCAGGCACCGGCGTGCTTTTGGCCGATTGGAAGGGTGCGCAAGCCCCGCGCGGCATGACCGTTGACATGGAGAACGTCAACGACACGACCGTCTTTTCGCACCTCGCCCTGGTTCCTGGCGAAAGAAGCAGCAACGAAGGCGGCGAGAACGTGGATGTTTCATCGCGGATCAAGGCCGAGTCCATCAAAAGCATCGCGGGCCAATTCACTCTGCTGCCTTTGGGCGCCGATTGGCCCGAGCCGCTCACGAAGTGGATTGGCTCACCCTACACGCGGGTCGAGACCAAGAAGCCATTTCTCCGCAGCTACGACCAATAAACCACAGAATTAAACAGGTTTTGCAGAATTAAATTAAATTAACTTTGCAAAAGGGTTTAAATTCATGGTCGGACAGGTATAATTAGAACCAACAACCGGTTTTCTATCTGATTGCCGATTCGTTTCCGGCGGGTCGCTATCTTGCACGATGCAGCCGAGAAGCGACGGGCTGGCAACCAGATGAGGGAGTTGTTGAGGTAACCAGTGATACGATTAATTCTTTTCGCCCTGGCGATTTTTTGGACTGTTGCACCCGCCGCGTTGGCCCCGGCATTGGCCTATGAAGCGCCGCAGAGTGCCCGCGTGAAATACAACTTCAACGCCGGTTGGCGATTGAACGCTGGCGACGTGCCCGGCGCGGAAGCCGCCGCTTTCGATGATGCCGCCTGGAAGCAGGTGACGACGCCTCACGCCTGGAATGAAGACAGTGCCTTTCGCGTCAGCATCGAGCAGCTTCCGACCGGCATCGCCTGGTATCGCAAGCACTTCAAGCTGCCCGCCAATAGCGCAGGCAAGAAGGTGTTTCTGGAGTTCGAAGGCATCCGGCACGGCGGCGATTTCTACCTCAACGGCGAGTCCATCGGGTGGAGCGGGAACGGTGTGATGGCGTTTGGCTTCGACATCACCGACAAGGTGAAGCCCGCGCCGCAGGAAAACGTGCTCGCCGCCAGGATTGACAACTCGTGGAGCTACCGCGACAAGGTGCGCAATTCGGGTTATCAGTGGAACGACCGCAACTTCTACGCGAACTACGGCGGCATCAACAAGAACGTGTATCTACACGTCACCGACCGGCTCTATCAGACGCTGCCTCTGTATTCCAACCTCGGCACCACGGGCGTTTACGTCTACGCGAGGGATTTCGATATCAAGGGCAAAAGCGCCACTATCACGGTGGAGGCGCAGGTCAGGAACGAGTATCCCGCCGCCAAAACGTTCGATTACGAAGTGACCATCGCCGACCGCAGCGGCAAAGTGGTGAAAACCTTCGCCGGGCCGCGCACCACGATTGCGCCCGGCCAAACCCAAACGGTATCCGCCAGCGCCCGTCTCGCCGACCTCGAATTTTGGAGCTGGGGTTATGGCGCGCTTTACGACGTGGCCACCGTGCTCAAGGTGGATGGCAAAGCGGTGGACGCCGTCACGACGCGCACCGGCTTTCGCAAGACCGAATTTGGCAACGGCGCCTTCAAGCTCAACGACCGCACGATGCAAGTCCACGGTTACGCCCAGCGCAGCACCAACGAATGGCCCGCCTTAGGCTCTGCCGTGCCGGCCTGGATGAGCGATTTTTCCAACCGCTTACTCGTCGAGAGCAACGGCAATCTCGTGCGCTGGATGCACGTCACGCCGTGGAAGCAGGACGTGGAATCATTCGACCGCGTCGGCCTGATGCAGGCCATGCCGGCGGGCGATTCGGAGCGCGACGTCACAGGCTCCCGCTGGGAACAGCGCGTCGAGGTGATGCGCGATGCGATGATTTACAATCGCAACAACCCCAGCATCATCTTCTACGAATCGGGCAACAACGGCGTCAGCGAAGAGCACATGGCGCAAATGAAGGCGCTGCGCGACCAATACGATCCGCACGGCGGGCGCGCCATCGGCAGCCGCGATATGCAGGACAGCAAGGTCGCCGAGTATGGCGGCGAGATGCTCTACATCAACAAGAGCGCGACCAAGCCGATGTGGGCGATGGAATACTCGCGCGACGAAGGGCTGCGCAAATACTGGGACGAGTTCTCGCCACCGTTTCACAAAGAAGGCGAAGGCCCGCCGCACAAAGGCGAACCGGCGGCCTCCTACAACCACAATCAGGATATGCACGCCATCGAGAACGTGCGGCGCTGGTATGACTACTGGCGCGAGCGGCCCGGCACCGGAGCGCGCGTCAGTGGCGGTGGCGTCAACATCGTCTTCTCCGATTCCAACACGCACCATCGCGGCGAATCCAACTATCGCACCAGCGGCGAAGTGGACGCCATGCGCCTTCCCAAAGACGGCTTCTACGCCCATCAGGTGATGTGGGACGGTTGGGTCAACGTCGAGCGTCCGTGCGCCCATATCATCGGCCACTGGAACTACAACCCCCCTTCATCCCCCCTTGCTAAGGGGGGACAGAGGGGGGTGAAGCCGGTTTACGTGGTGTCCAGCGCGGACAAAGTCGAGCTTTTCGTCAACGGCCAATCCAAAGGATTCGGCAAGCAGGAGTATCGCTTCCTGTTCACCTTCAACGACGTCGAATGGCAGCCGGGCACGCTGCGCGCGGTGGGCTACGATGCCGGCGGCAAGGCGATTTGCGAGGCCACCAAAAGCACGGCAGGCGAGCCCGCCGCCATTCGTCTGACGCCCATCACCGGGCCGGGCGGTTGGAAGGCCGATGGCGCCGACATCGCTCTGGTGGATGTCGAAGTCGTGGATGCCAGGGGCAATCGCTGCCCGACGGCGCTCAACACGGTCAACTTCGCGCTGAGCGGCCCGGCGGAGTGGCGCGGCGGCATCGCGCAGGGGCCGGACAACTACATTCTGGCGAAGAGCCTGCCGGTCGAATGCGGTGTGAACCGCGTGATGCTGCGCGCCTTGACGCAGGCCGGAAAAGTCACGCTTTCCGCCACTGCGGAGGGACTCAAGGCGGCGACGCTCGATTTAACTTCCCAGCCTGTGGCGGTGACGGATGGACTTTCCAACGCGCTGCCCGGCGCCGATTTGCCCCCATTTCTGGGTCGTGGGCCGACGCCCGCCGGCGATTCCGTGGTGCCGACGCGCACGCCTCTCAAAATTGCCGGCGTGACCGCCGGAGCGAACGCCGATACCGCGAATAAGACCTTTGACGACGATGAAATCACGAGTTGGTCCAACGACGGCAAATTGTCCACGGCCTGGATTCGCTACGAGTTGGCTCGTCCGGCGCAGGTGAGCGAGGTCACGCTCAAACTGGGCGGCTGGCGCACCAAAATGTATCCTGTGCGGCTTTACGTGGACGACAAAAAGGTGTATCAGGGGATAACGCCGGCCAATCTGGGCTATGTGACGCTGCAATTCCCGCCGACGCCGGGCAAAAGCCTCAAGATCGAGCTGACGGGCAACGCGGTGAACAGCGGCACTTTCGGCACCATCACCGAAGTGGCCGACCCCAAGAATACCGCCACCGTCGGCGACACCAAGGCCAAAGGCACGCTCTCCATCGTGGAGGCCGAAATTTACGAACCCGTTCGTTAGGAAAGGAGTTTGAATGGCACTTGATAAGCAGCCCATCAACCAGGCGTCAGAATTTGAAACGGGCGTGCCCGGCGACGATCCCGAAGCCTTAGCCACTGGCGTCGAGGAGTTGGGATCCGCCGTGATCGGTGAAGAGGTCGCCCTCGACCACGCTCATCCGTCACCGGTGGGGCGCTATCGCTGGACGATCTGCGCCTTGCTGTTTTTTGCGACCACCATCAACTACACCGACCGGCAAATCCTGTCGCTCTTGAAGCCCATCCTCGACGACGAGTTGCACTGGAGCAAAACGCAGTTCGGCGCCATCAACTCGACTTTTCAGGCGGCTTACGGCGTCAGCCTGTTCTTCTTCGGCTGGTTCATTGACCGCTACGGCACCAAGCTGGGCTACACCGTTTCCATCGCGGCCTGGAGTGTGGCGGCCATCGGACACGCGCTGGTCAATTCCATCGGCGGGTTCTTTGGCGCCCGCATCGCGCTGGGGCTGGGCGAAGGGGGCAACTTTCCGGCAGCGGTGAAAGCCATCGCGCAATGGTTCCCCAAGCGGGAGCGGGCTTTTGCCACCAGCCTTTTCAATTCCGGTGCGAACGTTGGAGCCATCGTGGCGCCCGCGATTGTGCCCTTCATCGCCTACAATATGGGCTGGCACTGGACCTTTGTCTTTGCCGGCATCGCCGGTTTCATTTGGATACTATTCTGGTGGCCGCTCTTCGACTACCCCGAGCAATCCCGCCGCGTCTCGGCGGGCGAGCTGGCCTACATCGAGAGCGACGCCCCCGATGCACAGGACATCGCCATCAAAGTGACCTGGGGCGCGGTGCTGCGGCACCGGCAGGCCTGGGCGTTCATCGCCGCGAAGTTCCTCACCGACCCGGTGTGGTGGTTCTTCTTGATCTGGCTGCCGGACTTTTTCAAGGAGACCCGGCATCTGGACATCAAAGCCAGTTGGGTGCTTTTGGTGAGCATCTACTCCATCGTGACGGTGCTGAGCATCGCGGGCGGCTGGGTCACCGGATGGCTCACCACGCAGGGATGGAGCGTCACACGGGCGCGCAAGACCGGCATGCTCATCTTTGCGCTCTGCGTGCTGCCGATTAGCATCGTCACCGTCGTGGGCGACTGGCCCGCCGTGCTCCTGATCGGATTGGCGGGAGCGGCGCACCAGGCGTGGTCGGCCAACCTGTATACCACCGTGTCGGACATGTTCCCGAAGCGGGCGGTGGCGACTCTGATTGGACTGGGCAGCACCGCCGGCTCGCTGGGTGGCATCGGCTTCCCGCTTTTGACCGGTGCCCTTCTGGACCATTTTGCCAACGGTTACGCCATCGTCTTTGGCTTCTGCTCGGTGGCTTACCTCATCGGTTTTGCAGTGAACCACGCCCTCGCGCGCAAGTTCGAGCCGATTGCGTTCAATCTCTCGTGACGCCATGCAGAAAATACTCGCACTCCTGCCCGTGGCGCTCTGCTGTTCGTTGCCATCTTTTGCTGCCGAAACTGCCGCAGAGGACGCAGCGCCAGCGGCCCGCATCGCCAGGTTCGCGGACGACCGCGCCGCGGCCATCAGTTACACGTTCGATGACAACCTGCGCGACCAATACACGCTTGCCGTGCCGATGCTGAACGAGGTGGGCTTCAAGGGCACGTTCTTCGTCATCCCCGGCGTGACCGCCGAAACGCAGGAGGAGGCGAAGCAGAAGGAGAACAAGACGAGGGCGTGGGGCAGCATCAGTTGGCCGGAGCTGCAGGAGATGGCAGCAGAGGGCCACGAGATCGCCAGCCACACGTGGTCGCATCCCAACTTGCAGAAGCTGCCAGCCGAGGAGGTGGACGCCCAGCTCAGCAAGGCATACGATGCCATCAAGACGCGCATGGGCAAGCCGCCGCTGACCATTGCGTTCCCCTTCAACGCCTCGACGCCCGAAGTGAAGGCTGCCGCGCTGAAGTATCACGTCGCCTACCGCGCCTATCAGACGGCCACCGGGGGCAAGTCCACCGTCGCCTCGCTGAACGCCTGGGCCGACAAGCTGGTCGAGGATAGGAAGTGGGGCGTCATCATGGCCCACGCGATTGGGAATGGCTACGCCGCGCTGAGCGACCCTGAGATCCTTCGCACCCACCTGAAATACGTGAAAAGCCGCGAACGCGATATCTGGGTGGACACCTTTGCCAACATCGCGCGCTATGAAAAGGAGCGGGACGACGCGAAGCTGACGCTGACTGGAGGCGCCGGCAATGCCACGTGCGTGCTGAGCAGCACGCTCAATCCCCAGCTCTACGACGTGCCGCTGACGATCGTCATGGACGCGCTCGGCGTCACGTCGGCCCGCGCGGAACGTGCCGGCCAGGAACTGCCGGTGCGCGTCGCCAACGGCTCGATCTACGTTCAGGCAGCGCCGAGCGTGCAGCCGGCCACGATCACATGGAAGTAGCCAGGCAAGCACACCACAGCGCCTGCTGCCAGTGGGAATCACACCGCTCTTCGAACCATTTTTTGCCATCCATTTTTTGCCATGAGCTGAAACCAGAATTTTTCTTTTCCATGCTGCGCACCATCGCCGAAAACCAGCTCTGGACGTGGGACGAGCCGTATCGCGTGCTCGGCCTCGAGGTCGGCGCGCGGATGACCGTCGCGCGCCTGTCGAATGGCGACCTGTGGGTTCACTCGCCGCTGACGCCGAGCGCGGCGATGTGCAAGGCGCTCGACGCGCTCGGCCTGGTGCGCCACGTCGTAGCGCCCAACACCATGCATCACCTGGGCCTGGCCGCTTTCGCTGATGCCTATCCCGATGCCACGCTCTACGGCGCGCCGGGTCTTAGCAAAATCAAAAACGGCGTGCGCTTTTCCGCCACGCTGGGCGACGAGCGCAACGCGGCGTGGACGGACGTGCTCGACCAGATGCTCTTTCGCGGCAACTCGCTGACGGAGATCGAGTTTCTCCATCGCCCCAGCCGCACACTGATCCTCACCGACACCTGCCACTATCTGAAAAATGGCAACCGGCTCACGCGCCTTTACGCGAAGCTGTCGAAGGTGCAGGACGCGCCCGGCCCGACGCTGCTGGTTCGGCTCATCACGCGCGACCGCGCCGCCGCCCGCGCCTCGGTGCAGCGTATGCTGGAATGGGATTTCGAGCGCGTCATCGTGTCGCACGGCGCGATTCTCGAAAGCGGCGGCAAGGCCGCATTGCGCGACAAATTCGCGTGGCTGTTGAAAACGGATTAAAACAGTGGGGCTTGCTCCCCATGGCATTCAGTAAGGGGCAGCCCTGCAAAGAGCGGCTGCGCCGCTCATCGCCCCTCACCCTAACCCTTCTGACCACCCGCTACGCGGGTTCCCGGCCCATCCGGGGCGAGGGAATTTGCCTAATACGCTCCAGCCCGTTTCGGACGAGAAGAAGCGCAGAGGTTGATTCCCTCGCCCCGGATGGGCCGGGAACCCGCGTAGCGGGTGGTCAGAAGGGTTAGGGTGAGGGGCGATGAGCCGCGTAGCCGCTCTTATGCTCCCGAACGTAATGCTATTGGGGCGCCAGCCCTGCCTCATCCCGCCGGAGCGCGCCACGATTCGCGGTCGCGCGGTCAAAGAATCAAGCCACGGGAGATCGAAATGCCGAATTTGAAACGCGGATTCTTGACCGTCTGGTTGCTCGCCGCCCTGTTGTCAGGTCTGGCGCCGCAACGCGCCGTCGCGCAGCCGATGCCCAATCTTTACGTCGCCGTCAACGGCAACGATGCGGCGCCGGGCACGTTGGAAGCGCCCTTCGCCACACTGGAAAAAGCGCGCGACGAATTGCGCCGCCTGCGCGCCGCCGGTGCCGTCAAAGGTGCGGCGACGGTCTGGGTGCGCGGCGGTTTGTATGCGCTGCCGCGCACGCTGACCTTCGCCGCCGAGGATTCCGGCAGCCCCACCGCGCCGGTCGTCTTTCGTGCCTATCAAAACGAAAAGCCGGTGCTCATCGGCGGCAAGGCGATCACCGGTTTCAAGTCCTACCAGGGGCAAATTCTCAAGGCCGACGTCGGTGCGCAAGGCTTCAAGGGCATCTATTTTCGCCAGTTGTTTTTCGACGGCAGGCGCCAGCATCTCGCGCGCTATCCCAACTTCGACACAGACAATCCTTACGGCGGCGGCTGGGCCTATGCCGACGGCAAGGCGGTGCCGATGTATGCCGACGTGCCGGGCGAAGACCGCCGCACTTTTCAATACAAGGAGCAGGACGCCCGCGCCTGGGCACATCCCGATGAGGGCGAAGTCTTCGTGTTCCCGCGCTTCAACTGGTGGAACAACATCGTGCGCATCGCCAGCGTGGAGCCTGCGACGCGCACCATCAAACTGGCCGGCGACGCTTCGTATCCGATTCGCCCCACCGACCGCTACTACGTGCAGAACCAGTTTGAAGAACTCGACGCGCCGGGCGAATGGTATCTCGATAAGGCGACGTGGATGCTCTATTTCTGGCCGCCCGCGCCACTCGAAGGCAAGACCGTCTACGCGCCGACGATGCGCACCATCGTGCAGATGGACGCCGGCACGTCTTACGTGACGCTGCGCGGCTTCACCATCGAGTGCGCCGACGGCACCGCCATCGCGCTGAACAACGCGAGCCATTGCCTGATTGCCGGCAACGTGATTCGCAACGCCGGCGATTACAACGGCTCCGGCGTCAGCGTGAGCGGCGGCACCGATAACGGCGTGACCGGCAACGACGTTTACGAGATCGGCAGGGACGGCGTGGCGCTCGGCGGCGGCGACAAGATCACGCTGACGCCGGCCAATAACTTCGCCGACAACAACTACATTCATCACGTCGGCGTGTTCTACAAACAGGGCGTGGGGATTTCGATGAGCGGCTGCGGCAATCGCGCCTCGCACAATTATATTCACGACGGGCCGCGCATGGGCATCATTTTCAGCGGGCCGAACCACGTCATCGAATACAATCACATTCGCCACGTCAACCTGGAGACCGAGGACACCGGCGCGGTCTACACCGGCGGGCGCGACTGGATTTCGGCGCGCGGCACCAAGGTGCGCTACAACTACTTCCACGACATTCTCGGCTATGGCAAGGACGCCAGCGGACGCTGGGAATCGCCGCATTTCGCGTGGGGCGTTTATCTCGACGACAACAGCGGCGGCGTGGACGTGATCGGCAACGTGGTGGCGCGTTGCCCGCGCGCTTCGATTCATTTGCACAACGGGCGCGACAACCTCATCGAGAACAATATTTTCGTGGACGGCACGCTGCAACAGGTCGAATACAACGGCTGGACGACTTCGAGCGGCATGTGGAAGGAGCACCTGCCGACGATGATCAAGGGCTATGAATCGGTGAAAGACCAGCCGGCGTGGAAGGCGATGCGCAACATGGACATCCATCCCACGCAGGCGCCTTTGCCGAGCGGACTCATCATGACCGGCAACGTCTTGCGGCGCAACATCATCTACTATCACGAGCCGAAAGCGAAGGCTTACAAGATGTCGAACGTGCCGTTCGAGCGTAACGTAGTGGACTCCAATTTAATCTGGCATTTCGGCCAGCCGATCCTCACTGGGCAGTCGAAAGTCAAAGGCGAGACCGGGCCGAACCTGGTGCCCAACGGCGATTTTGAAGAAGGCAATCTCGGCGCGATTCCCACGAAGTGGAAATGGAACACGCGCCCGGAAAACCCGACGGCCAAAGCCACGCTGACCGACGCCGAAAAGCACGGCGGCGCGCGCTCGCTGCGCTTCGATGCCGGGCCGTGGAAGGACGCCGCCGGCAATCAAAAATTTCCGATGCTGCAATGCGATAACTTCCCGGCTAAGCCCGGCGCGAGTTATCGCCTGACGGCGTGGCTGAAAGCCGACAAGCCCGATTTCAAAGCGGGTCTGGTGGCGCAAGCCTGGAAAGACAAGGCCTATCATTGGGCGACCAGCAAGGACGTTCGTGCCGGCACCGGCTGGCAGCAATACGAATTTACGTTTAGGTTTCCGGCGCCGGGCGAAGCGAATTCTCATCCCGAAATGCAATCGTTCTACATTCGCCTCGATGCGAAGGACGAGACCGGGACGCTCTGGATAGACGACGTGACGCTGCGCGAAGCCGAGACGCTGGACGAGTGGCAATCGTGGCAGGAGATGGGCCAGGATCAGCACGCGCTGATTGCCGACCCGCTGTTCGTGAATCCCGACAAGGACGACTATCGCCTGCGCCCGAACTCGCCGGCGTTCAAGCTGGGTTTCGAGGCGATTCCCATCGAGAAAATCGGCCCCTACGCCGACGCTTTACGCGCCAGTTGGCCAATTGTCGAAGCCGAAGGCGCCCGCGAAAAACCATTGGTCAGCGAGAGGCCGTAGACATGCACTTTGAAGCATGGCGACGCTGACGCTATTTGAGCACGAATCGCGTTCGTTCGACTGGACGGAGCGTGAGTTGGCGGCGCTCGACGCGCTGAACCGCGCGGCGGGCGCCGATCTGCTGCGCTTCGGCGTGCGTGGGCGTGAGCGCATCGTGCGCGCCACCGAACACGTTGGCGTGGTGCGATTGGGCCGGCACACGATTCAAGTGCTGCCGAAAATCTATCCGCCCGGCGACGGCGCGGATGAAAAAGCACACGCCCGCGCCGCCACGCGCAACCTGCTGCATTTGCTGGCCTACGCCGGTGGCCTTCCAGTGCGCGAGCACGATCTCGCGCCGCTGCTGCGCCGCGATGCCGATTGGTTTGAAATCCTCACGCACCTTTTCGCGCGCCATCTGCGCGCCGAGTGGCAGCGCGGCGCGCACCGTTCTTATCAAGTCGTGGAAGCCGAATTGCCAGTGCTCAAGGGCAAGTGGCGCATCGGCGAGCAACTGCGCCGCCCGGAGCGCCGCCATCTCTTCGTGGTGGCCTTCGACGAGTTCACCGCCGACAATCCGCTCAACCGCGTGCTACGCTTCGTGACCGAAAGATTGTGGCATCTGACGCGCGACCCGGCCAACCGCCAACTACTGGGTGAGTTGCGCCAGTGGATGGAGGACGACGTGCCGCTGCCGCGCAACGTGACCAGTGCCGAAGCCGCTGCCATCACGCTGACGCGCCAGACTGCGCGCTTCGCACCGCTCTTGACGTTGGCCCGCCTCTTTCTTGACGGCGGCGCATTGCAACTCGCGGCGGGCGAGGCGACGACGTTTGCTTTCATGTTCGACATGAACGCGCTGTTCGAGAGCTTTGTCGCCGGGTTTCTGTTGCGCTACCGCGTTGAGATTCTGCCGCCCGCGCTGCAAGCGTGCGACGTTCTGCCGCAGTCGCGCGGTTTGAAGCATCATCTCGCGCGCCGCGACGAACGCCCGCTGTTTCGCCTCATTCCCGACCTCGTATTTCGCGCCGCCGATGGCACGTTTCCATTGCTGCTCGATACCAAATACAAGCGGCTGAACCCATCCGACCGGATGCTCGGCGTCGCGCAGTCGGACTTCTATCAGATGTTCGCCTACGCGCATCGCTTCGACTGCCCGCGCGTGTTGCTGCTCTACCCGCAAACCTCGGAGATACCGGCGCCGCTGCGCGCCGTGTTTTCTTTGGAGGGAGGCGATAAAATTATCGAGGTGGCGACCGTGGATTTGCGCGTCGCTTTGGAGATGAATGCCGGGCGGCTGGCGTTGATAAACGAGTTGAAGCGATCAATCGAAGAGGTCTTGTGATGGCAAAGCGAGTTTGGCGACTTATCCCCCACCACGAAAGGCGTGACCTCGCGGTGGAGTGGATGCGCAACAGCAAGCGCATTGCTATTGGATGGGGCAAAATCGGCGACTTGAACGAAATGTCGCCTCGGTCGGCGGCGGATATTAGTGCTGCCATTGATCGTCACTATCCCGGCGAGAGAACCGCCAGCAATGGTGGGAAGAGTCTATGGATCCTGTATCACGAGATGCAAAAGGGCGATTTGGTCATCGTCAGTGGGAGCAAGAAGGCGCGTGAGCTTGTAGTTCAGATTGACGGAGGCTACGAGTATTCTGCGGAAGCACCTGTTGTCAATGGAGTAGTCCTGAGCGGCGATTACTACTTCCAACGCCCTGTGCTGCTCACCGATTGGGATCCTGAGAAGCTCTGGTCTTTAGCGGGTAGAGCCGCCGATGGGCAAAGCGTTTACCAGACGCTAATCTCATGTGCCAAGCCGCTTTCGGATGGGAACTCTGAAGATGGAGATAAGCCAATGATCGCCCTCGAACATCTGGAGTCTGTCGCAAAACGCACCCGCAATATCCTGCTTTTTGGCCCGCCGGGCACGGGCAAGACTTACTATGTGCGGAAGTTCGCCGAGTATTTCTTGGGCGACCAGCTGCACGAGGCTAAGTCGCAATTTCATTTGGAGGCAAGTTGGGGGTTGCAATGGTATGACGCCATTGCCCTGGCCATGTATCGGCAGAATCCTCATGGTGATTTTGCGCCGCCTGCCTTGAAAGACGATCCGATTATCAAGGCGTGGCGCTCCGAGCGGGCACCTGAAGTGGACTTCAACTGGGAGAGAAGCCTCTACACCACGATAGCAATTCACAGTGTTCCTGATGAGCAGGTGAAGACTAATCGAGGTGCGCCTTTCTTATTTCAACGGATTGCTCCGATGCGCTGGGGTCTGGCGGACGAGGGGCGAGAGTATGTTGAGACAGTTTTGGCTCAACCGTTGGCAGCCTTGAAGAATCCATCGCCTTCGCGACCCGCCGACTTCCTTGAGTTCGTCACTTTTCACCAATCCTTCGCCTACGAAGAATTCGTCGAAGGTCTCAAGCCCGAAAATGACGAAGAGGGACAGGTGCGCTACGAAATCAAAGATGGTGTGTTCAAGCGCATTTGCCGGCGGGCGCAGGCCGACCCCGGCAACCAATATCTGCTCATCATTGACGAGATCAACCGCGCCAACATCGCCAAAGTGCTGGGCGAACTCATCACGCTCATTGAGGACGACAAGCGGCTCGGCGAGGCCAACGAAGTCACAGTCACGTTGCCGTATTCCGGGCAGCGGTTTGGCGTGCCGCCCAATCTCACCATTCTCGGCACGATGAACACTGCTGACCGCTCGATTGCGCTGCTCGACCTCGCGTTGCGGCGCCGCTTTACCTTTGTGGAGATGATGCCGCAGCCGGAATTGCTGCAAACGGTGGAGGGCGTTGACCTCGCGGCGCTGCTTACGAATCTCAACAAGCGCGTCGTGGCGCTGCTCGACCGCGACCACCAAATCGGCCATAGCTATTTCATGAAATTGGAAGACGCCGACGATTTGCATTTCGCCTGGTATCATCGCGTGGTGCCGCTGTTGCAGGAGTATTTCTACAACGACGGCGAGCGCTTGCGCGCCGTGCTGGGCAAGGACTTCGTGGTGGAGCAAAAGGCCGACGACACAACGCGGGCCGCTCTCGGCGATCTTTACGACGACACGCCACGCTACGAAATCAAGGCGTTGGACGGCACGGCGTTTCTCGACGCATTGCGCCGCCTGGCCGGTGCGTAGCGCCAGTTGGCCCATCGTCGAAGCCGAGGACGCCCGCGAAAAGCCGCTGGTGAGCGAAGGCCACGGCGCCGGTTGAATGCGTGCGTCTTTCGAATGCGGAGGCAAGCCTCCGCTTTAGAGAGGCAACTTGTCGCCGTCAGCGCGGGATACGCGGGAGTTGACGCCGGCAAGCCGGCTCTGCAAAAGCGGAGGCAAGCCTCCGCACTCGATAAACGAGGCGCACTCGAAAGATAGGTTGAACTACGCAAGCAGACTGCGGCGCATTGCGATAACACTAAGCCCACGAGCGAAAGGGAGGCGACATGAAAATCGGCGACGTTTTGGGGACGGTGGGCCTCATCGGAGGCATTTGCCTGTCGCTGTGGGTTATGCTCATCGCGTTGGCGCTGCTCTTCGAGGAGAAAGCCCACGCGGCGCGGCGCGTCCTCGAAAACCAGGCGGGTCGCGCGCTGGGACTCGGCCTGGCGCTGGCGCTGCCGCTCGGATTCCTCTCGATTGCTCTGTTTAAAGCGCCCGGCGGTTTCAAATTGCTGGGCTGGATCGTGTTGCTGTCGCTGCTGGCCACCAGCCTGCTCGGCGGCAGTGGACTGGCGCTGCTTTTGGGCGAGCGCATCGCCGCGCAGGCGCCGCAACTGTCGCTGCTCGGCGCGCTCTCGCGCGGCGCGGGAATGCTGGCGCTGGCGTGGATTTTCCCCGTGGTGGGCTGGTTTCTCATTGGGCCGCTTGCGGTCATCATCGGCCTCGGCGCCGGGGCGAAGGCATTGAGGGTCAGGGCGCCGAAAATCCTGCCACAAAGCGCGCCGGCGCTGGCGGCGCCGGTCTTTCCGGCGGATGAGCTATGCGAATCACGCGACGTGATTGGTTAAAAATCAGTGCCGCAAGTAGCGCGGCATTGCTCGGCGGCTGCTCACAAATCGTGCAGCGCGCCACGGCGCCGCACATCGAAGCGGCGGCGCCGCCGCCTGCGCACAGCGACCCACTGGTGCGCCTCTTAGATCGCGCGGCGTTCGGCCCGGCGCCAGGCGACGCGGTGCGCGTGGCAAAGCTCGGCGTTGAAAAATACGTGGACGAGCAACTGAGTCCCGACGATAACGACGAGGTGATCCTGCTCGCGCGATTGCACAGCGTGGAGGTGTTCGATGTCGAGGCGACGGATTTAAACGACTTGCGCATCGAAGAAGTGCTGGACAGCTTGCAGCAAGCGGCGATCCTGCGCGCGGTCTATTCGCGGCACCAACTGCGCGAGCGCCTGGTGGATTTCTGGAGCAACCACTTCAACATCTACGCGCGCAAAGGCGACGGCACCTACTTTTTGCCGACCGACCAAGTGCAGGTGATTCGCACGCACGCGCTGGGCAAATTCCCCGATTTGATGAAGTCCTCGGCGCACAGCCCGGCGATGCTCGCCTATCTCGATAACAACGTCAACCGCCAGGGCCGCGCCAACGAAAACTACGCGCGCGAGTTGATGGAACTGCACACGCTCGGCGTGCACGGCGGCTACACGCAAAAAGACGTGCAGGAAGTCGCGCGCTGCTTCACCGGCTGGACGGTCGAAGACCGCTTTCTGCACCGCAAGGGCACCTTTCGCTTCGACGCCTCGCGCCACGACGACGGCCCGAAGCTCGTGCTGGGCCATAAGATTCCCGCGCAGGGCGGCGAGAAAGACGCTGAGCGCGTGCTCGATATTCTGGCGAAGCATCCCGCGACGGCAAGGTTCATTTCTTACAAGCTGTGCCGCTATTTTCTCGGCGAAGACGCCGGCGATTGGCCCGCTAAGCTGGCGCGGATTTACCTGGCGACCGGCGGCGACATCAAGGCGATGCTGCGTCCGCTTTTGCTGAGTGAAGAGCTGCGCCGCGCGACGCCGCTCATCAAGCGGCCTTTCGATTTTCTGGTATCGTCGCTGCGCGCCCTGCGCGCCGACACCGACGGCGGGCCGGAACTGCAAAAACACCTGACGCGCATGGGCCAGCCGCTCTATCAGTGGCCGATGCCCGACGGCTATCCCGACGCCACGGCGGCCTGGACCGGCTCGCTGCTGGCGCGCTGGAACTTCGCCATCGCGCTGACGCACGGCGCCATCAAAAACACCTCGCTGAACCTGACCGCCTTGATTGGCGAGCGCGAGGCGGCGCAGGCGTTGCCGGAGATCGTTTTCAGCCGCCGCGCCGACGAGATGTCCACGCTGCAGGGCAAGATCGCGGCGCACCTGAAAGAACATTCCGGCCCGCGCGGTGTGCGCCAGGCCGCCGCGCTGCTGCTGGCCTCGCCGGAGTTTCAGTGGCGGTGATTGAGCAAATTAAACACAAAGCTCACAAAGGATTCACAAAGACCACAAAAGCTTTGAATGTTCTTTGTGTTCCTTTGTGAATCCTTTGTGAGCTTTGTGTTTAAAAGGAATTGCTGATGGAAGAAAGCTGGCTCGGCTGTGACGGGCAAGGCAATGCGCCGCGCGAAATCGAAGTTTCTCCGCGCGTGACGCGCCGCGCCTTGCTGGGCGGGGCGCTGGGCGCATTAGCGTGGTGGGCGCGTGGCACGACCGCGCTGGCCGGCCTGGCCGTGGCTCCGCCACGCGACGCCGGACGGCCCGTCTTAGTGGTGATCTTCCTGCGCGGCGGCGCCGATTGCCTGAGTCTCGTGGTGCCGCACGGCGACGACGATTACTATGTGAACCGCCCGACGCTCGGCGTCGCCGCGCCCCAAGACAAGCGCAAAAGCGTGGCGGAGCGCGCCCTCGACCTCGATGGGTTTTTTGCTCTGCACCCAGCGCTGAAGCCTTTGCACGGCTTCTATAAAAGCGGCGAGATGGCCGTGGTGCACGCCTGCGGCTCGATGGATCAATCGCGCTCGCACTTCGAGGCGATGAACCTGATGGAGCGCGGCCAGGGCGCCGAGCCGGGCAGCGTGTCCGGCGGCTGGCTGGCGCGCCATTTGATGACTGCGCCGGGCGAAAACGACTCGCCGCTGCGCGCCGTGGCGCTTTCCAACGTGATGCCCGAATCGCTGCGCGGCGCCACCACCGCCACCGCGCTGAATTCTCTCGATGAATTTCGCCTCATCGTGCCCGGTGTGACAAACGAAGCGGGCGAAGCCAAAGCGCGCCGCGTGCTGGCGACGTTTTACGAGAGCGGCGACGACGCCGTGACGCGCGCCGGGCGCGAAACGCTGCACGTGCTGGAGGCGCTGCGCCGCCTCGACCCGACGCATTATAAACCGGCGCCCGGCGCGAACTATCCCGAAAGCGAGTTGGGGCGAGGCCTGCGCCAGGTCGCCTGCCTCATCAAAGGTCGCGTCGGCCTGGAAGCGGCGTGCCTCGACCATCGCGGGCCGTATCTGTGGGACACGCACGTCGCGCAAAACAACATCTTCCCGGCGCAGGCCGGCGACCTCGGCAATGGGCTGGCGGCGTTCGCGCGCGATTTGGGCAAGGAGATGCAGCGCGTCACGCTGGTGGCGATGACGGAGTTTGGCCGGCGCGTCGCCGAGAACAGCGGCCTCGGCACCGACCACGGGCGCGCCGGTGTGATGTTTTTAATGGGCGGCGGCATCGCGGGCGGCAAAGTCTACGCGCGCTGGCCGGGCCTCAGCGAAGAGAGTCTCGAACCGCCCGGCGATTTGCGCGTGACGACCGATTACCGCGACGTGCTCGGCGAAATCGTCGCGCGGCGTTTGGGCAACGAAAGGCTCGACGCGATTTTCCCCGACTACAAGCCGCGCTTCATCGGCGCAGTGAAAGAATAATTCCTTATTGGCAGAAAAATAGGCGGCAAAAAATGGTTCTCAAGGCGGTGGCTGAACCTGCCTTCCGGGGTCGCAGCGCAGCGATGGACTTCCGCAAGGCACTGGGCAGCACCCAGCGGAAAACACCGCTCTTTGAACTATTTTTTGCCGCCCATTTTTCTGCCATTATTTTTCGCGCACGCAGATGATGCGATCCACGTAAATCGCCGCGACGTTGGCGTTGGAGGCGGGCGCGGCCCAGAAACATTTGCCAGGGCGCAGTAGGTGCACATGTAGTATCATTTTTGATGATGCGCGTGGTTTTCGACACCAGTGTGTGGATGGCGGCGATTCGCTCACGGCGCGGCGCGAGTTTCGCGTTGCTATCGGAGATTGGCGGCGGGCGCTTCCGCTATGGGGTCTCGACGGCGCTGTTTCTGGAATATCAAGCGAAGCTGCTGCAATCGGTCGAAGAAGGCGCGACCTCGTTGGACGAAGCGCAGGTGCGGGCGATTTTGGCGGCTCTGGCGCATTACGCAGAACCAGTGCCGGTGTTTTTTCGCTTGCGTCCCAATCTGCGCGATGAAGGCGATAACTTCGTTTTCGAATGCGCAGCGCATTTTGGGGCGCGCTACATCGTGACGCACAACGTTCGTGATTTCCTCTCGCCGCAAGTGCGCGGCTACAATGTGCAGCCGGTGCGACCGGGCGAGTTTTTGGAGATGCTGAAGGAGAAGCCATGAAAACCCTGCAAGTGCGCTTGCCCGATTCGGTGCATGGCCGCCTGAAACAACTGGCAAAGCAGGAGGGCGTGTCGCTCAACCAGATGTTGGTGACGGCGGCCTCGAACGAAGTGGTGCGCCAGGAAACGCGCGAGTTTTTCGCGGGCGCTGCCGCCGCATTCGCCCCGGCGGACTTCGCCGCCGCCCTCGCCGCCGTGCCGGACGCGCCGCCTGTCGAAGGCGACGAGCTTTGAGATGGCACACGCGCCGGAGCACTTCACTCGCGCACGCAGATAATGCGATCCACGTAAATCGCCGTCACATTGGCATTGGAGGCGGGCGCCACCCAGAAATAGGTGCCGGGCCGCAGCTCGTGCGTGCCGAGGTCAATCCAGCGATAGGCGCCGTCGGCGGTTTCCGCCAGCGATTTGGCGACGTGCGCCAGGTTGGTTTTCTTCCCCGCATCGTAAATGCCGCAGGTGAAAGCCACGCCTTCGCGCGGCGCGCCTTCCTTCGGCTCGACGCGAATCGCCACGTAGCAATGCCACGGGCCGGCTTGCAGGAAATCGGCCTCGTCGTCGGGCCGCCATTGCACCGCCCAGTCGTTCACGTGGCCCACGATGCGCGCCGCCTTGCCGTCGGAGGCTTTGCCGTCGCTCACGAAATCGCTGAGGCGCCCCGGCGCGTAAAGGCTGAACAGGTTGTCCTGCGCGTCCATCACGTCGGCGCCGGGCTTGATTTTCAGTTCGTCGGGCAGGGGCGCGACGGTGAACGTGAAGCGGCGACGCAGCAGCGGCACGTAGTCTTTCCACGGCCCGCCTTCTTTCCAGTCGGCGGTCTTGAACTCCTCGGCGGTCTTGATGAAGTCCTCACCGAACGCCGCGAAATCGTGCGGGCCTTCAAACTCGGTCTTGCGATTGGCGATTTTGCGCGCCATGGTGGCGTAGCGCACGATCCACACGTGGTCGAGCGGCAGGCGCGCCCGCCGCACGCGCGCCGCTAAAACCGCGTCGTCTTTCACGGCGTCCGCCGCCGCGCGAAAATGGCGCGTCGCCTCGTTCATCACGCCCAGCGTTAGCCACGCCTGGTTGTTTTGAAAGGTGCTCAGCTTCCCTCCGGTGCGCGCGAAGGCGTCCTGCAGCGCGTCGAGATAAGCGCGCAAATGCGGCGCAGCGGCGCCGTAGTAGCCGCTGAGGAATTCGTCCACCAGCTTGCTCTCGTCCTGCCGCGGATTCCACATCAATTTGCCGACCAGCCAGGCGCGCATCTGCGGGAAATCGCCGGTGCCGTTGGAATAGGCGTCGCCCTGCTCGAAGACGCCGATGACGTTGTTTTGCGCGAAGAAGCGCAGGTTCGGCCCCAGCACGCGCAGGTTGGGATGCGGCCAGATCGAGTTCGTGAAATTGGTGATATAGTCCCAGATGTAAAGGCGCGGCGCGATTTGCTTCCAGCCCAAAATGTCGGCGCGAAACGCGGCGTTGGCTTCGCTGTCCAGCGGCTTCGAGAAATCGGCTTCAATCGAGCAGAGGCGAATCACCACGTTGGCGCGCGGCCTGATGGTCTTCTTTCCAGCACATTGGGATCCTAAGCTTAGAATTCCACGTGGACAAGTTGTCGC
>JADMIO011227099.1_pt1 | contig 95866 bp, 62 predicted proteins | sample 8958161 | NCBI WGS metagenome assembly JADMIO01 (sample SAMN16585339, study PRJNA669376) | soil metagenome | isolation source: Crop rotation soil | place: USA: Cullars Rotation, Alabama | collected 2011
GGCCGCGACTTCAAGTCACGTGAATTCCAAGCTTCGGATCCCACTGTGCTGGAAAGCGATGTCGGCCATCGGTTGATCGACTCTTAATACAGGTACGCCTGTTAAAGTCGCTGCTGTTTCCACTGCGGGCCCGATGGAGGAACATGTGAATAAAATAAAATCGGCACCGGCTTCTTCAGCTGAGCCTGCATAGTTTACTACTCTTCTTGATGTGGATGCAGTTAATTCACCGCAAGCAATAGTGTTTTTGATTAAACTATCGTCTACTATGTTAAATACTTTTATATCGGGCAAATATTTATTGCATAAATCTGCGAATACAGGAACTAATGTTGCGGATGTATGTACTAATCCTAAAGTCTTTTGTTTCATTTTTTATTTTTTGTATGTCATCTGCATTGCTACTATCAACTTCGTTGCGTCGCACACTTGTACGACATTAACACGGATGAGCATATGCGGATATTTTATTTATCTTCCCCGGGATAAATCCCGGGGCAAGGCACAATCCCGGGCAAGTCATAAGTCGTTGGGGTTACTTACAAAATAATTTTCACTCCCAACTTGCCCACCTTTAAAATTCACTTCTAATCCATCAATGCTTTTATTACTGGAAATAGCTTTGCACAATGGTGCGCCAAATCCGAATGCTGCGATCATTGTTACTGCTTCTATTTCCATGGCTCTTGCTGCATAGCTGCTGGTGTCACCACCTGCAATTATGATTCTTTTCACCAATGATTGTTCTGCTGCTGCTTTAGCAATAGTACCTAAAGCTGTTCCAAGTTTATAAGCAGATTCTGACTGGCTAATCTCTTGTATATTTCCAGTATGAACAATCACACTCTTTTTTTCTCTAAGTGCTGATACTACTTTATCCATATCCACTTCAATAGAAAAACCATTACCATGTTCGCCTTGAGTCGTTTTCATTTCTAATGGAATTTCAACAAACCCATTTGCAACGGCATATTTTATTTGCTCTTTTGTTACTGGTGAGCAACTTCCCGACACTACTAATAAAGGAGTAGTTATGTCAATTTTTTTCCATTCTTCTACTTGTTTTAGTTTTCTTTGTTTATTCCAATATTTTCCCAATGCCATTTCAACAGATGAACCACCAACAGAAAATTGTGTTTCATTTTCATTTGCTTGTTTGTCAATCCACTCACCTGCTTTTTCTAAATGAGTCTCATTTAATGCATCTATTAACACAACTCCTTCTACAGTAGTAATTTCTTCTGCCAGATTTTTTAATTGCATGATATCAATCAGTCCAATTTTCCTATTAGTCTGTTTACCTAAATGCAAACGCAAATCACTTTCATCGGCAGGTGTAATCGGATGTTTGCTCATGGATGGATGCCTGTCGAGGCGATAAATTTTTCCAGCACTTCCGATGCCCATTTTGGCAAATAAATTCCCAAATACACAGAACCTTCCTAACGCGGGCATTCCCCCGAGTACAGGAATTACTTTATTCCTGAATATTGCAGCACCACAATCAATGGCTTTGCCGATACTTCCAATTGTTGGTGATGAATCAAACGTAGAGCAAACTTTGTAGTGAATGTGCTTTGCTCCTGTTGCTTTCATTTTTGTAAATGCATCCAGTAAAATTGTTTGCATTTCATTCGGTGGAAGCGATCTTGTTTTTCCCGCTACACCAAATACATCTATATCTGGATATTTTTCTAATTGTTCTGAAGTTGGCGGTTCAATAAACAATACCGCTTTTGCTCCGGCACGACAAATAAATTCTAGTGCATCCGTGCTACCGGTGAAATCATCGCCATAGAAAGCCAATAATATCTTTTTATTTGTTGCCAAACTTTTCTACTGATTTTTTAAATTCCGGATATTGTTTTGACGCCTCCTCCAAACTCATGCCATCCACCGCTGCTTTCCACGCCTGTTGTAATGCTGTTACTCCTGCCGCAGACCCCATTGGATGTGCCATGATGCCGCCGCCAGCCATATATAATAAATCAACAGTCTTTGTTCTTGTGTACGTTTCAAAGGCCTGTCCACCCCACTGCCCGGATGATACAACTGGTAATACTGTTTTATGATTATACATTGCCGTAAGGCAGGCTTCAATTGAATTGACAACACTGTCATCCGTTTCCCAGAATTTATTTTGAATACCATTCACATGTAACTGGTCGACTCCTGCTAAGCGCCATAATTTTTGATACGCTCTAAAATCAATACCCAATAAAGGATGTCTTGTCATCATTCCCCAGCCATTGCGATGACCATGTATCGCTAACTGTCGCTGGTCGCATATTTTTTTAGTTCCTGCTAAACCAACACTGTTAATACTCACCATCGCACAAGTACCACCAGATTTTACAATCTTTTCATAGCGTTGCAGCATTTCATCCACTTCCCCGCTGATGTTAAAAGCAAACATTACTTTCTTTCCAGTCTTATCAGCATGTGAATTAATCACCTTCATCACTGCATCTACTCTATCATTAAAATTTGAATTGGCAGATGAAGAGAGCAATTCATCATCTTTTATAAAATCGATTCCTGCTTCCGCTAATGTTTTTACAATATCCGCCGTTTGCTGAAGCGATAGACCGATACTTGGTTTTATAATTGTCCCGATTAATGGACGGTCATTAACTCCTGTTAGTTTTCTGCAACCATCAATTCCGAATGCAGGACCTTTATACTGACTACCGAATGAGACTGGCAATTCTATATCCATCAACTTCAAACCTGTAAATTGTTTTATCTCGTACAAATTTCCCTGCAAGGTTGAAATCAATACAGGTAAGTTGTATCCAAAGTTTTCAATGCTCCACGAAACTGTTACAATGGCACGATGATATTTTCCGGTTGCGCTTGTGGCACCGGGAATAGCAGGCTGATCAACAGTTTCTAATTGCTCAACACTTTCCACTCTTGCTGCGAAGCGTTCTTTCAGTTCTGCGGTTTCTCCCGGCACCGCTACAAAAGTTCCCGATGATTGTTCACCAGCCAATACCTCCGCAGCTGCTTCCGGCTGAAAGGGTGTTTCGATATAATATGTTGCTGCAATTCTTTCCATAAAAATTTATCTCATTAATGGCATCCATACCGTCATATCTGTTTGTCCGCGGTTGGCCCATGCATAATAAGGTATCAATTTTATTTTTATTGGTTTCTTTGCTGTGTTTACTTCTTTGTATAGCGTATTTTTCCAATTTGTGGGCGGTAACAAATTCGCTTCACCAATTAATGATAGCACATTACCTCCATCTATTTTCATTGGCGCTGTTTGAAAATTAATATTTACCGGAATAGAAACAGCAAACACATTTGCATTGGGCAGGTCTGGCGATTCAAGGCAATACACTACCGGGCCCCTCTTCACTGATACCTGGTTCCTTGTTTCTTCTACAAGTGGGTTGCTTTCAATTAATGTGGCTGGCATATCGAATATTAATTCTATTTTGTCTCCTTTCTTCATTTCTCTGGATATAAATCCATTCGTTACGTTATAAACTTCTTTGCCTTTTCCATTAAATACAACATTATATCCTTTGCACCATCCGGGAATTCTGAAATGCATCTTTTCTGAGGTGGTTGATAATTCCTTTACCGTAATTACAATCTTTCCATTCCACGGATAATCCGTAACCTGCTCCAATTTAATCTTTGCACCATTATGTAATTTAGTATTCAGTACATTCCCACCATACATATTTATATATAATCCTTTTTCTGAAACACTATACATATAATCACTTATTTCAGCAATGGTTCTTACAGTATTAGGCGGGCAACAATTACTCTTGCTGATATAAGAAACCCGGCCACCTTCCCAGCGTAAATGATAAGGATAATCTTTTGATGCAGCTAAAGGATTTGTATAAAAGAATTTTGTTCCGTCCATACTAATTCCACTCAGCACACTATTGTACAAAGCCAGCTCCACAATATCAGCATACTTATTTTCTCCTGTCAGCAAAAACATACGCCAGTTCCATAATACATTTCCAATATTGGCACAAGTTTCATTGTGTGCACTAAAGTTGGGCAACTGAAAATCACGTCCGTAACTCTGATGTACTTTCTGTACCGTATCGGGTTTGTAACTTGTGCCATCCACACTTACACCATCATATAGTGCACCGCAACCACCAGTTACATACATTTTGGTATTAATTACATTATCCCATAATTTATTCAGCGTTGCCAGCAAAGTTTTATCACCCGTTTCTGCATATACATCGGCAACACCGGCCATCAAATAATTAGCTCTCACAGCATGACCAACAATTTTATCCATATCCCTGAATGGTTGCCTGTCGCTGTTATCATCAGTTCCTTCCACAGTTCCTCTTATATCAATTAACTTATTTACCAGCGTTAAATATTTTTTATCCTTCGTAGTTCGATATAACTCTATTAACCCCATATAATGTGATGGGCAAATAGCATTTCTCGCCTGCTCCGGTGATGCTGTATTATAAAAGCCAATTAAAAAATCAGCGGCCTTTGTTGCCACATTCAATAGTGTGGTTTTACCTGTGGCCCTGTAATGCACACAGGCTGCTGTCATCAGGTGACCGAAATTGTATGCTTCAAAACTTAATTTATCATCAAACATTTTTGCTTGTCCTGATTTCTTTTGTTCAATGATAGATTTGGTATAAATATAACCATCCTCTTTCTGTGCTTTTGCAATCACAGCAATGGCTTCATCCATTTTTACATCCAGTTTTTTATCTTTTGTTCTGGCATACATCGCTGCTACTGCTTCGAGAGTTTTATAAAAATCTCCATCGTGAAAGGATGGTCCTCTGAAACGTCCCGTATCAATACCTGCTGCTACTTTAAAATTTTTGAATGAATAGCAAATAGTATCGCTGGTATAAATATTCCAGAGTTGCGGCACCATTGCATCCCTGCATACGGCAAAACGTTCGGCCCAGAAACCTTTTGTCCATTGCACATCACTCATGCCTACGCTATTCAATTTTGCATACGAACTTTGTGAAGTGTTCACCAATCCGTTTTGCGCCGAAATATTTATCGTCAGCAAAACAAATAGTCCTATAAAAATCTTTCTCTTCATAATCTTTTATTTTATGTTATCAGCTTCATTGCTACTATCATCGTCCCTTGCGTCGCACTCTCCAGCGACATTAACACGGATGAGCATATTACAGTATTCCCTATTTAACCACAAAGTCTGCAAGGCAGGAAGGAACACAAAGTAAATCTCTGTGTTTCTCTATTACTGTCTTCGTGGTTCCAATTTTCTAATTTGCTTTATAATCAATTACATATTCTACTCCAGGCTGAATTGTTACATCATAATTTTCACCATTAACTACATTCACTGTAATATTTTTCCCGGTTGGCTTTGTTTTGCTCTTTATCCGTAAAGTTCCAACTCCTGATGGAGCTTTTACTTTTATTTGTTTAGCACTGCAATACAATTCAATATCCCCATTTGGTGTAGGCACTTTTCCCTGCATCCATTCTAAACCGCCCAATTGTGGTTGTATAGTATATGTTTCATAGCCAGGTTTAGTCGGACTAACACCCAAATAATATTTTCCCAATAAATAAATCGGGCTGGCTCCCCATGCATGGCACAAACTTTTACCAAATTTTCTACCATACATAGCTAAATGTTCTGTTCCTTTTTTGTCAGGATTATATTCTTCCCAAAAAGATGTAGCTCCAAGATTTAACATGCCACCCCAATAGGATTTCATTTCTTTCAATACATAAGACTGTTCGCCCATGGCACACAAAGCTTCCAGTTCATAGAAACGCATATAGGGTGTGGTTATTTTTTGGATCTTGTCGTTTAATAAAACCGATTTTTTCACTTGTTGCTTTTGCTGTTCTGTAAAATAATTAAAGAAGATACCAAACATATTGGCATAGCGGGTTACATTATCTGTTTGCTTGCCATCGATACGACTATGTACCAACGCCTGCTTCTGGCTATTCCAATACAAGGAGAATAATTTCGCCTTCAGTTCGGTTGATAATTTTTTATAAGACGTCGCATTTGCTTTATCGTTCATCATATTAGCGCAAAGGCTCATGGTTTCAAGGCTTCTTGCAAATAGCATTTGTTCAAAACTGATTTCACCTTTTTTGCTAAGTCCTGCTGCCCAATCAATAAATGTCCAGTCACCCGATAAACCTTCTATCAAACCATTTTTATTGCGGCGGCTGAGGCAATAATCCATCATTGTTTGCATTTTGGGATAAATCTGCTCGATGAATTTTTTATCACCAGTATATAAGTAATAATCGTAGACACTAATAAACCAGTAAAAAGTATAATCGATAATAGTATTGATATGGGCCGTAACCGGGTCTTTACCACGCAGTGCCTGTATCGTTCTTGTAACTGTAGGATTATCGAAATAAGAGTAGTAGTTCATTAAATAACTTTGTAAGGCATCGCCGCTCCATACCCAGCGATCTCTTTTAATACCGTCAATAAAAAACTCACGGGTATTTAATTCAAGAGTGTACTTTGCCACTTCCAATATTTTAGTAATTTCTTCATCATTGCAGGTAAAACTTCCTCTTTGCTTTACATCAGCATATTCGTATAACATGCTTACGTCATCATACGAAACATCGCCGCTTTCTTTTATAATATTAATATAACGGAATGCCTTTGACAGTGGCATTATCGAATCTTTTCCTGTTGACTGATTGATAGTTAACCTGTCCAATGTCATTGCTTCGGCTGCATCCAACGCTTCTTCTTTGCTTTCGCCGTAATAAATAGAAATTTTTCCGTTTCCTTTGAGGTTATGCAATTTTATAAAGCCGAATGTTTCTTTTCCGAAATCAATTAATGTGGCGTTGTTGCTGGTGTTCTTGCTTACAGCAGATAATGCTTTTGTTGATAATTTAAATTGCGATGGTAATTGTGATGGTGAATTAAAATTCCAGCTGCCAGCATTCAGCCATTTGGTAGCTGAGATGTCTGAAGTTTTTCCGCTTTCGTCAATCCATTCTTTATCTTCAAATGTTACAAGCCATGTATTATCGCTCACTATTGTTTTACCTTGAACAAAAATGGCGGGAGGGCTTGCTTCATTCCACACTTTTACATTTACCTTATGCTTACCAGCAGGAACAATTAATTTATTAATACCGCTTTCTACTGCATTGCCATCTAGTTTTAAATTAAATGTTCCTTCTGCATATACTGTAATTTCTTCCGGTGTTGTTAAATTAAATTCTTTATGAAAGTCCATTAATACATAATGCGCATCCATTTTCCAGAAGGGCGGGAAGAACGTATTCCTGTCGGTTCTCCTGTTTTGCATTTTGTTGGCGAGATTGATTTCAAAATCGCCGGGATACCAGATCCAGGTTTGTGCATTTGATTGAACCACGGAGGCACAGAGTACGCAGAGAAATACAAATGATTTCACGCAAAGGCGCAAAGACTTAAAGGCAAACCCAGTCTTTATAGCTTGCGCAGACCCACTACTTGCAATAGATAGTTTGATAGTCGCATATGCTGAGTAGCGAACAGGACGTACAAGAGTGCGACGCAACTGGGCTGATAGTAGTACTGCAGTTTGGTTAATAATTTTCTTCATACTAATGAAAATTGAAAATGAGATATAAACTTAAAATAACGAGACCGAGAAATGCAAATAATATTTTTACCTGTTTACTGGTTTTTGGTATTTCGTTCTCTTCGATGCTTGCTTTTACTTTATTTCTATCAAGCAAAGAAATTGCGATTGCTGCTACAAATAAAAATGCAAACAAATAAAAGGACACTAAAAAATAATGCGGCCACCAAGTGTTCTCGCCAGTTTCACTATTGGGTGGCATAATCCATAAGTTGAGCATACCAACGAAAAGACTAATCGCAGAACCTACGGATAAAATTAAATTAACAGCTAGTTTGGTGGTGCGTTTCCAAAATACACTCAATAAAAATGTTACGGCCAATGGCGGTGCTAAATAACCAAGTATAGATTGGAAAATGTCGAACAATGTTTTTCCTTTTACATTATCCAGTGCAATGGCCATAAGTACGGCGAGTACGCAACCTGCAACAACAACCATACGGCCAACATTAATCTGTTGTTTTACGGAAGCATTTTTATTGATATTATTTACATAAATATCTTTTGTAAAAACAGTGCTTAGTGCATTCAGTGAAGATCCTATTGTGGCAACGAGTACAGCAATCAATACACAAATCACTAATCCATTTAAGCCAGCTGGAAATAAATTTGTCACCATCGTCATGTATGCCAACTTATCGTCGCCGATATTCGGATACAATACATAGCAAATAATACCCGGCAAAATAAACATCGGCAAGGCTAGTACTTTCAACCAGCCGATAAAATTTACACCTAATTGTCCCTGCTTTAAATTTTTCGCACCTAAAACACTTTGCACCATACTCTGGTCGGTACAGAAAAATGCAACGGCAGAAACGGGATAACCTAACAAGATAGCATGCCATGGATACCCGGGATCAGAAGCAGGACGGGTGAGATTCCAAAAATTAGATGGTGTTTTATCAATCAATGCACTGATGCCGCCGATTTTTTCTAATCCTAAAAAAGTTAGGGTGAGCGAAACGACAATCAACAACAGCATCTGGAAAACATTCACTTTGGCAATGGCTTTTAATCCGCCCATAAATGTAAATAAACCGGAAAATGCTACTAACACAATAGTGGATTGCCACATGGGTATTCCTAAAATTTGCCTTACGAGAATACCACCGCTGAATAAACCTAACGAAAGCCAGCTAATCAAAATTTTTATCAAGGCATAACCTGCTAAAATATCCTGTGTGCTTTTTCCATAACGCTTGCCCATGTATTCGGGCATGGTGCTTACTTTACTGGCAATATATCTTGGTGCAAAAACCATTGCCAATAACAATAGGAATATAAATGCATACCATTCAAAATTTCCACCAACGATACCAGCGGTATAACCAATGCTTGCAAATGCCAGTAGAGAAGACGGACCAACATTCGTTCCCCACATGTTGAAACCGATATTGTACCAGTTCAATGAGTTCTGTGCAAGAAAAAGTGTTTCGTTTTTCTTTTTGTTTTTGAAACTAGCGATATAACCGATTACCAGCAATGCAATGAGATAGATTGCGATGATGGCGAAATCTAGTGTAGTGAGTTTATCGTAGATTTTGTTCATGATGTGAGTTGAGAATTTAGAGTTTAGAATCAAAAGTTATAAACCTTCAATTCTAAACTCTTAACTTATAATTCTAAACTATACTGTTTAAATATATCTTTTACTTTAACCGGCATTCCTATTTGCAAACTCTTATCCATGGCCTGCAATAATGCGACTGTACCAATCCCTTCTTTCATATCCGGATAAGCAGTAAAATTTTGTTCGATGGAATCAACGAAATACTCCAAATAATTTTGATACTCGCCTGCATGATGACTTTGTCCTTCGAAACGGAAATAATGTTTCAACGTGCTATCACCCCAGGTAATTATTTTTTCTTCTCCTTCTTTTGTGGTTACTGAATAACGTAGTTCATGATAATCTGCTTGTGATGCGCCTACTGTTCCTCTCAACACACAACTCATACCACTGTCTCTTTTAGTGGGCTGGGTAGGGCCGGTATAACTGCCACTTACCCGTGCTATTCTTCCATCAGTAGCTTTAAAAATAAAGTGCATCGTGTCTTCATTTTTCAAACCCGCTGTTTTACCATTAGAGCTTATCATACCATAACCCATTACTTCTTCTATGTTGGGTAAATAATATCTTATGAAATCAACAGGATGACTTAAGCCGCCATACAACCATTTGAATGATTTCTCCAAGGCCCATTTCTTTTCTAAGAACCAGCGGTGGTCGGCATTGTAATGACTTTCGATAGTAATTAATTCTCCAATTATTCCTTCTTCAAAATCCTTTCGTTGTCTTTTATAGGGTTCGAAGAAACGGGAACTTTGTCCCACAAAAACTTTCTTACCCGATTTTTTTTGTAACTCAATTAATTCTTTTGCTTTACTTAAATCATCAATAAAAGGTTTGGTACAGATAACATGTTTACCATGCAACATGGCCTGCTTTACATGTTCAGCATGTAAATGGTCGGGAGTATAAATGGCAATGATATCAATCTCGGCATCGTCGAGCATTTCCTGGTATTCGGTTGTGTACTCATACATTTTAAACTCATCCGCCCGTTGAATGCACAGTTCCTGGTTCGCATCGCAAATCATTCTAAGATTTACTTTGTCACTTTGGATGGCTGCACTCATAGTACTGCGGCCTTCGCCTAAACCTAATATTCCAACGTTAAGCATTTGTATTTTTTAACTTATTACTTAAAACTTATAACTTCTTTAGAAACACCCAGGTCTCCCCTTTCTTCGTTCCGTTTATTCCTTCCTGATATTTACTCATTATTTTATTCCATTCATCTACTCTTGGATTATTCTCAGTTGTTTTTGGATTAAGCTTATCAAGGCTTTCTCCCTTCGGAATACTTATTACCAGCACCAGTTGTCTTCCATTTTTATAAATCAATAATTGCTGGAAGCTGGCATTACAAAAGCCGTTGGAGAGTTCCGGCCACTTTTCAAATTGGGTAGCATGATAATTCAAATATTCCTTTTGCATTTTTTCATCTGCCACTAAGTTGGCCGTGAGTAAAATATGATCCCATTCAGTAGCAACTGTTTTATCAGTACAATGCTGGCGATTGAATTCATAAAACATATCGTGATAAATTTTCACTTCGCTATCAGGAAAATTATTTTGCAATCTTCCCTGCATCACACCAATGTCCTGCACTTTCGCAAAAACTACATAATGGTTTTGCCATTTATAAATAGAGCCGGTATCGATTTTATTTTTGAATAGAATTTCTTTGAACTTATTTACGTCAAGGGTTTCATTTTCTTTTACTATCAATTCAATTACTTCATTATGCTCTCTGTTTATAGGTAGATGATTAAGATTCGAAGTTTTTTCTTTCACTAAATAGTTATAGGAATTTTCTAAACCCGCATTCCATTTAATGCTTGCACTTACATCCGGGCCGTTATTATTCCATTCATTACCCGGACCGTTAGCATTCTGTAAATATTTTTGAGTAGGTGTCCAATTATCTTTTACCGTAAAATAAGAGGAGCCCTCGTCGGTATAAATATAAAACCAATGTGAAGGCAGGTGTGCATACGGCGCTTTGTAAATACTGTCAATATAGTTCCCTGCAATAAAAGAATTTGGTTGCGGGCTCAGCGTATAAATGCCTGCACAATCATAATTATTTTTTCCAAAATGATGAATTTTATTGTTAGCAATGGTGTTATTCTTCATCGCATTCGATGTTGGGCTCCAGCCCCAGCCCATGCTTATGCCTGTGTAAGAAACATTTTCTATTTCATTATGCTCAATAACAGAATTTCTAGTATAACCAGCGCCAATGCCAACACAACTCCAATCTTCGTTTGTTGCATCGGTTATTAAATTATTACTGATAATTATTCCATCACAAATTTCTCTTTCATCTTTTGGATTGTAGGGTAAATGAATTTCTCTACCTGCATCGGAGTACACGCCTGCAAGAATAGCCGTTCCTCCAATATCTTTAAACAAATTTCCTTTGATGGTATTATTATGCACGGCTTTGTTATAATCTAAAGCTGTAGATGCTAAATGTTCAAAGCGGCAATTTTCAAAATCTATTTTATCAGCATAATTTATTCCAACTGCTGCTACTGGTCTTCCAACCCATGCCTGGTTATCCAATGTTTTTTTATCAGCAGTCCCTGCTGGTCGCAGTTTATATGCATCTGTCATATACATTCCCGCCTGGTGCGGCACATGGCCATGTTGAGAAGGACGCAACCAACCTGTATGTTGAAAAGAAATTCCTTTGAAAAAAATATTTGTAACTGGATTATCAATGGTACCTTCTACTTGCACCAATGTTTCTAATGATGGTGCAATAACATTTGCTGTCAATAAATTTTCACCTGTTCTCGGCCAGTAATAGATTTTATGATTTGTAATATCCAAATACCATTCACCGGGTTCATCTAAAAATTGAATAGCGTTGGTTAAATAGAACGCAGAGTTGCCTGTTTCTTTACTAATCCACGGAGCAGGCCATGGATGTTCACTTTGTATTTTACTTTCAGGTTGCTGAAAAAATAATTTGGTACTGTCACCAAGCACTTCCATTTTCTTAATTCGAAGTATCGCAATAGCCCACCATTGATGAATAAACATTTCAACCCCTGAAACATTTTGTGCCAATAAATTTTTTGGTGTTGGTATCCAGCAGGTCTGTTCTTTTTTATCCCAACTAAGAATGCGATCCATCAGATCGCCATTCATATTTTTTGCACGAATAGCTTTTTTATCGTTCACCCATAGTTGCCGAAATTCGGACAATCTTCCTGCGGAGAGCGGCACGTCAGCTATCCAAACTTTTCCCTGTGCTAATGTTGGAAGTCCTGCAATTTTTGCTACAGATTTTTTCCAGTTATTGATTTTAAATCCGCCGCTCAATATTGGTCGTTCTCCTATAGCCGCTTCTATAAACGTTGGGCTTGTGATAGTACCCGCATCTTCTGGTCGAATAAATATGGGTTCATACAGTTTATAAAAACCTCCAGAAACAATTATGTGAATGCCGTTAGTAATACTTGGATCGCTCAAACGCCGCAACTCTCTTGCTTTTCGAAGTGCTGCTGTTATAGTTGCAAATGGTTTTTCTTTTGATCCGTCGTTGAAGTCTGACCCGTTTGAAGAAACGAAGATATTTGCTCCCCATGCAGAATAATTTATAAGCAGTAGCAATGCCAAGAGGCATTGAGGCAATCGTTTCATCGTTAAATTTTAATACGTTGAATAGAACGTAAATGTCAAGCGGTATTTCCTCTCAATTTAACGAGATATTAGAGGCTGAAAAAGGTGGGTATTTACTAAAAAGATGGAAAATATTACTATTTACATACCAGTTCGTTATTCATGTGATTGGTTATTTACGCTTGCCAAATTCTACAGCAAGTTTTTCAATTTGCTGAGCACTGATGGTTTCTTTTCCATCTTCGATAACGATACGGTACCTAAAAATGACGCTTTCTCCTTTCTTTAATTGTAAGTTCCTGGCACTTGAACCATTTGTAAATATTTTTTCGCCTAACGGATTCGCTGAAAATAAACCATACCCTCTTGCATGCCAAAACACGGGGTAGTTGATATTGAGTGGATGATCTATAATTGTTACACTTACAGAATCTGAATTTATTTTTCCAAACGCTTTGCACCAACTTGCTCTCGTACTCCAAACACTGTCACCGATTTTGCCAGCGCTGCTGAAATAATTTCCAGTGGGAATATTATCTGTCCCTCCTTTTACCACTGTTACATTGCCTTTATCATCTGTAAATTTTTGATCCTTATTTGTCGGTATTTGTAAAGCATGTGCTAATCGAATTGCATACATTCCATCTTTTGCATCAGTAAATAAAAGTGTTGTGTCAGCAGTGATCGTTGTAATGCGATCAATAATGCGCCGGTGTGCGGTACCGCTGAATTCCAAACGAGTCGTTTCTTGCGCTAAATTTTTATTTTGTTGATTGGTCCAGTTAGCATGATAACCAAGTAAACCGGTAGTGCCGTTCCTAATTTCCAGTATACGATCAGTTTTTATCCACCCGTATAAAGATTTCTTAGCAGCAGGAATGGCATAAGAATTATTCCAAAAATCAAGCCCATTCAAATTTTCAAAATTGAACCAGATACCAATATGATGCGGATGATCGATTGGATCGCCTTGTTGGGTATTTAATGGAAATCCTCTCGTAACCATTATTCCATTGGAAGTGTATACAGGGTACAATACTGGTTTCTCTAAAGTATCTGGAAATAAAAAGCTGGTGAACGGTTTGCCTCCAATTAAAATATCGACCTTATTAGAAGATGTAGCCTTAATTAAGGTTACTGGCTCCTGTTTTTGGGCAATTGCAGGAGAAAAACTAAATAACAAAATCAATTTTGCCGTAGCATATTTAATAAAATTATTCATACACATAAATTATATCATTGAAAGACTTTTTTCAAATAAGCTGCATTCGCTCCGTAATTATATTTTGTATCGGATGGTTTTTTCGCATCACGGCTTCGTTCGATTACTAACCAACCACTATATCCCATTTCATCCAGGCATTTTTTTACTTTATACATATCAATCTGCGGGTCATTTTGCAACCAAACACTGTCTTTATTGCTCGCATGTATCATAGCAATACGATCTTTCCCTAAAATTTTTAATTCAGTTAATAAGTCCCTTCCCTCTTTGAGTGGATTGGAAAAATTAAAATAAATTTTAATGGCAGGTGAATTAATTTCTTTCAGTAATTGCACTTCTTCTTTGGCCGATAAAGCAGTCTCAATTCCAATAACCACAGCAGCCTCCTGAGCCATCTTGCCAGCTACTTTCAACCTCGCAATAACCGAATCTCTTACCCCCGGATTTTTCTTCAAATCGCATTGCACACCTAATGGAAGAAAAGCTGTTTTAACATTCATCAATTTCATAGTGGTGATACAATCCTCTATACTTTTTTTATATTCATCCCTTCCGCAAAAGGATTGTGCATAATAACCAGTCATTGCCAATGAAAATATCTCCACATCATTATCCTCTGCTGTTTTCAAAAACAGGTTACGAACAGAATCAGTCAGTAATTGATTATCGAAGGTAGGCCTTGTACCAAGTCCGCCCATATCAACTTCTACTCCATCTGCTTTTAATTCTGCAGCTAATGTAATGGCGCCAAGTTTTTGTCTTTTTAATAACATTAAATCAATCAATCCAATCTTATAACGCTGACTAGATTTTGCTTTTTTTGTTTCACTATAAAATAATTTTTCTAAATTTTCAAAACCGTGAACAGCATGTGCGGGCAATAATTGGCCTTTATCACCAAAAACATACATCAATTCTTCTTTTTCAATTGTAATTTTTGATTCATCTATTCTACCGGAATCATTTTTAATGGTGTTAATATTCAACATCAATTGCTTGGCCATGAATTCGTACAACGGAATTCTTTTTGTAATTCCAAAATCATGTTTATCATTGGGTAAATGCACATTTTGAACCCGGGAAACTTGATTATAAAATCCGTAAACTTTTTGTAAGTAACCAAGATCATGTTCGGGCATGCGATCTGTCCAGTCACCACCATCACTAATCAATAATTGCGGACGCGGAGCTGCCATTGCTGCTATTTCTACATTATCTGTTCTGCCCCCACAGCTATGGATGTCCATTCCACTTTCGCAGGGACATCCTCCATAGAAATAAGAACTGATAGCAACAACAGGAGCTGAAACTTTTATGCGATCATCCAATGCTGTCATCAATACTGTGTGACTACCGGCACCACTTCCACCTGTCATTGCCACACGATTAATATCAGCATCTTTTTGTGCTAACAAATAATCCAAGATGCGAATACTTCCTAATGACTGAATAGTCATTGATAAACTCTTGCGATGATCTTCATATTTGAACTGCAGCATTGATTCTCCCCATGCAAATAAATCGTAGCTGAATGCCATTGCTCCCATTTTTGCAAATGCAGCACAGCGATACTGGCAATCGGGACGGTAACGTTGTTTTTCCCAATGACCATCAGGATTTAATATCACCGGAATTTTTCCTTTATACTTTAATGGTTTGTATAATGACCCGTTGATCCAAACTCCCGGAAGAATTTCTATTGCAATATTTTCTACTGAATAACCATCATAAATTCTTTTAGTAGTAATGATTGGTTTGCTTTTGGGTAATGCTGGCAGAGTGCTTAATTGCAATGCCTCCAATAAACATGGTTTCAACAATGCTTTTCTATTTTCCCACTCAGAGATATTCTTATATTGATTACTTATACGATCGAGTTCTGCCCATCCTTCTTTGACAGGCCAACGATAATATTCATATACACTTAGTTTATATTGTTTATCTTTTTCTTTCTTCACTTTCATTTCCAATGGCTTCAATATATTGTCGAGTGTCTCTTCTACATCCGGACGATATTTCCAATCTGCATAGGTTACCGTCTTATCGGCCACCATTCTTTCATCATACTTAATAATCACTGAGTATTTTTTTTGAATATCGGCTAAAACAGTTTTGAGGGGCTTGGCGAATTGATTATCGGAGTTAGGTTGTGCATGAAGTGAAGATTGCCACAAAAGCACAGAAACACAGAATAATAAAAAAGATTTTTGCATGCAAAGACAAAAAGTGTGAAAGGAAATGATTTTATTAAATATTTTTGAGATTGTGCCCTTAATAAATTTTGAAATAGAATGCTGAGTATTCCAAAATGCCGAATAGCGAACAGAACCCTGACGAGTGCGACGCAAGGAACGATGATAGTAGCACTGCAGCTGGGTTAATAATTTTGTGTATGCTAATGACATAGATAAATTTTTTATTTGGTGCGGTTGGCTTTCCAACTGCTGTACAATAAATTTTTCTCTAACACGGGTTTCGGAAAAAATAAACTGGCGATATAACCAACGATGATCACGATGAGATGGCTGTACACACCTAGCATCAATTTGTGATGAGTGAAATTAAAATTACCTAAATCCAACAGTAGTTTTGGATTTTTTATGCCGATGGGTGTGCTGGTTAAAAAAGCCCAGGTGGTAAATAAAATGCAGGCGATGATGGCGATGTTAATACCTTGTCTGTTGGCCCTGGCACTAAAAACGCCCAATAAAAATATACCTACAATTCCTCCAGAAAAAATTGCATAGACGGTAAATATCAAGTCGATGATGCCACCACTACTAAATTTTAAATAAAAATAACCCATGCCTATTGCGAAAAAGCAAGATAAGAGTACCATCATTTTACTTGCATATAAGTTTTCTTTATCCGATTTGCCCGGGCGGAATTTTTTATAATAATCTTCCATACCAACAGCTGCATTGGAATTTATATCGGCACTTAAACTACAAATAGCGGCACTAATTAACGCGGCAACAATAAAACCGATTACCCCGGTCGGCAAATTGGTCATCATAAAATAAGGGAAAACTGTCTTGGCTGTAACATCGGCGGGCATTGGGTTTTGCTGATAGTACACAAATAAAGCGGTGCCAATAAACATAAAAATTGTCCATATAGGAACGGTTAGAAAAATTCCCATTAACGATGCTTTGATAGCAGACTTATCTGATTTGGCTGTTAGGTAACGTTGTACTACGGTTTGATCGGTCGCATATTTTTGAATTGCATAAAACGCTCCGTTGATAACCAATACCCAAAAAGTAAGCCGATCTAATTTAAAATCGTATGGGCCAAAACCTGTTCGATTATTTGTTGTGGCGATTTTCAATGCTTCGGGCACACCACCTTTTATTGAAAATAATAAAATGCCTAAACAAATAAAACCACTTGCAAATAACATGAAACCCTGAAACACATCCAACCATATTACCGCTTGCATACCACCTTTCAAATTCAAAATGACTAAAACAAATCCTACGCATAAAAGAATTATTACCGGATCGATATTGGTTAGCTTAAAAATAGCCAATGCAACTAATGTAAGCACTGAACCCATGCCGGCAAACTGCCTGATGATAAATGATGAGGAAGAATAATAGCGGGCAAATTTTCCAAAACGCTTTTCAAAATATTCATAAGTACTTAATCCTATTACTTTACGAAAAAGCGGAACAATAAACCATATTGATCCTAACAATACTATTGGCACCATAAACCCTTGTAACAAATAAATCCAATTGGATTGAAAGCCTTGTTCTGGATATCCTAAAAAAGTATTGCTGCTTATAAGAGTTGATAATAACGATAAGCCCAATGCCCAGGAAGGAAAATTTCCTTTGGAAAGAAAATAATTTTCAGTAGTAGTTTGTTTATTAGCGAAACGGAAACCGAGGCATAGTGTAATACCGAGAACGGCAAGAATGATGATGTAATCGATGAGATGTAAATGATTCATGAATGGCAGACATTATTTTGAACCACTAAGGCACGAAGGCACAAAGTGACACTAAGTTATTTGTACAATTCAATTATTTCTTCAGGCAGCCTGTAGCTACCTGGTTTTACAGTAATAAATAAATCATTTGCTTTCATACGCACCACGCCGCGTTGTAATTCATTTACCGGGGTCAACTGATTTATGTTTAATTCTTTCAACACAGCGGCAGCTGTCGATCCTCCTTCGATAAAAATTTCATTTACTCCAGATACTTTTATTATTTCATTGACTGCTCTTGCCATCAATGTTCGCAATTGCGCAGCAGCCATTTCAGAATTTTCAATAGCGATTATTAATTTTTGCTGTTGCTGAATAATAGAAACTGCATCTGTGATCCAATCTTCAGTCAATTGATCCGGGAGGTAAGCCACACATCCAGACTTTTTTACAAAAGCTTTTCTTTGATTTAACGCCGTACCACATATATATAAATGGGACAAGCTAATCCTGTATTTTTCCTGCTCCTGATGTTTGTATTTCTTTTCTAAAAGTGCTGCATAAAAATCTCCCGCACCTGCTAATACCCATGAGTTGCTTATCTTTTTTGCCCACTTAGAAACATCCTCGGCATTTGTCGCTTCAGCGATTATGATACCTTGTTCCGGCAAAACATCTGTATGTTTTAACACCTGAACTGAATCGTTATTCAACATCTTTACAACCGATGCATTGCTAATTGGGAATTCAGGATCTTTTGTAAAATCAGTTGTTGTTATTGGCTTTTGATCAATCAAATACTCGCCATTATTAATTGTTCTTTTCAAAGATGGGTTTGCCGGACAAATCAACGCCTTATTATTTCCCAGAATTCTCATTTGAATTTTTACTTCTTCTATTACATAGCCTCTAAGGACGGAATCAATTTTTTTATAAACTAAAGTTGTGGTTAGTCGTAGAACATTATTTATTGCTGATTCTGTTGCATTCAATGCGTCTTGTAATCTCATCGAACGGCTGTCCGTACAAACAATGGCTACATCACCACTGGCATTATCAATTTCATGCAGGAATACCTCAACGCTTAAGCCGTATCGTAAACTAATACCAGCCAGTTCGGCTGCTCCGGTAAAATCATCTGCGATAACTGCAATCATTATAAATTATTATCTTTTCTGTATTTGCTTAATTGCACAGCACTTTCAATTGCCAGTACCATTGCGTCGGCACTTGCAATTCCTTTTCCTGCAATTTCAAATGCAGTACCATGATCAACGGATGTGCGAATGATCGGTAAGCCCATAGTAATGTTTACACCTTTCACACTATCCATCTGATTTTTTTCTGAATTCCATTTAAAACCTGAAAGTTTAAAAGGAATATGACCCTGATCATGATACATCGCTACCACACCTCCGTAATATCCGGTTGCTGCTTTTGCAAACATCGTATCAGGTGGAACGGGGCCTTCCACATCGTAACCTAATTTTTTGGCTTCCTCAACTGCGGGTAAAATCTCTAAATCATCTTCGGTACCAAACAATCCACTATCGCCGGCGTGAGGATTTAATCCTGCGATACCAATTTTTAAATTCGTTTCACCAAGACTTATCATGCCATTGCGTAATAGTTCTGTTACTTCCAGTATGCGATCTTTTTTAACCAGGTCGCAAGCCTGACGCAAGGATACATGTGTAGATACATGAATCACTTTCATTTTATCTTCCACCAATAACATTGCATACTTTTTTGTTTTGGTAAAATGCGCATAAATTTCTGTGTGCCCTGCAAAATGATGGCCTGCTTCATTGATGGATTTTTTATTGATTGGCCCTGTAACCGTGGCATCCACTTCTTTGGCCAATGCCAGCTCAATTACTTTCTTCACTGCTTGAAAGGATGCTTCACCGCACATAGGAGAAATTGCGCCGAATATTAATTCATCTGTATTTACATTTTTTAAATCGAATACATCAATTGTTCCGAATTCAAATTTTGCATCGGCTACTTTATCGATCGCATTTACTTTAGCATTTAACTTTAATAATGCAATGATTTGTTCAAATACTTTTGCATCACCTACAATTAAGGGCTTGCATTCTTCATGTATTTTTTTCTCTAACAATGCTTTTACTGCAATCTCGGGGCCGATGCTTGCAGGATCTCCCATGCTAATAGCTATAGTTGGTTTGTTCATTTTCAATTTTTTTATCCCCCGGATAAATCCGGGGGTAATTCAAATCTAAGGGTAAGTCAAATTCCTGGGCAAATCATAATGGTGACATTACATACTCTTCGCACAATCCTTTTTCTTTCATTAATTGTTTCAACACATACAAACTTTCTCCCAGTGTGCGGTTGCTTTGATACAATGCTCCATATTCATCACTCAATTGCTGCATGGCTATCATCTTTTCCTTATCTTTTTTTTCAAATGCTTTCATCATGTCTTCATAAACTTCAGGATAAAGATTACCAGTACTTGGAACTAATCCATCAGCACCATGTAGTAAAGCGTCGGCACTTTTCGCAGCCCATCCTAAAATATAATGAAAGTCGCTTCTATTTTTCCAAAGTTTTAATGCTTGAAACATCCTTTCTTCACTGCGTTCGCTATCCTTTAATCCTACAATGTTTTTATGGTGACTTAATTCATCAATGAGTGTTAGTGGAATACTCATGTGAGTAGTAGCTGGAATATTATAAATAAAAAGTGGCAAGGAAATACTGTCAGCCAGTTTTTCAAAATAAATTTTCATTTGCTTTTCTGTCAATGCATAATAAGATGGCAATGTCGCAACCAATACATCTACCCTATTTTGTTTGCAAAAGTTTGCGAACTCAATGCTTTCTTCCAATATATTGCTACCAATGCCAGCATATAATAATGTTCCTATTTTTTTATTTTTGGCAGCCGCCAATACATAATCTTTCTTTAACTGTAATGGTAAAGAAGCAGCTTCTCCTGTTGTCCCTAAAATAAATGGAACTATATTATGCTGATAAAATGAATTGAATATTTTCTTAACTGCTCCTTCATCCAATTCATAGTTGGCAGTTAGCGGAGTTACCGCAGGCACAATTACACCTTGATATTTTTTGTTTACATCCATTAATAGGCTGCTTTATAAATTTCAATAACATCTTTTTCTTCAATCAATCTCGGATTGTTCTTTAACAAGCGTTGTATTTTCATAGCGTCGACAGCCATTTGCGGGATAGCAGATTCAGGAACATTTACTTCTTTTAGAGTTGCCGGAATACCGCAGGCTTTAATAAGTTCTCTTATTTTTCCTACACCAGCATAAGCAGTTGCTTCATCAGTTCCTTTTCTACTGCAGCCCAGTGCAATGGCTACTTCTGCATATTTTTTTGTTGCCGATGGAATATTATACTCCATTACATAGGGCAATAACAAAGCGTTTGATAATCCATGTGCCAAATGAAACATACTTCCTAAGGGATAGGATAAGGCATGCACACCAGCAGTATTTACAGGGCCGAGGCAAAAACCACCTAACAAACTTCCCATCGCAACTTTTTCTCTAGCTTCAATATTGCTGCCATCTTTTACGGCTGTTACTATGTGCTCAGCAATTAGTCTCATTCCTTCATAAGCATATACATCAATAAATGGTTGAGAAAATTTATTGGTAAATGCTTCAAGGCAATGTGTTAATGCATCCAATCCGGTTGCAGCGGTAATGGAAGGCGGAACTGATACCGTTAACAATGGATCGACATACACTATATCGGGTACTAAAAACGGGCTGATGATTCCTTTCTTCTGATTTTCTTCATCTACTAAAATTGCATTAGGAGAAACTTCACTGCCGGTGCCGGAAGTAGCGGGTACACAGATTAGTTTTTTTGCTCTTCCTTTTAATAAACCAATACCAACATAATCTTTTAGTTGTTGTTCACTATCTAATTGTGCTGCTACTAATTTAGCGACATCTAATACACTTCCTCCGCCGATACCAATTACAATATCGGGGTTGAATGGTGTAACCACTTTCATCAGCTTTTCAAAATCGCTAAAGGAGGGTTCGGCAACAATGGAAGTGTCAATTAAAAGTTGAATTTGCTTTTTTTCAAAACCATCTATAAAATCTGCGAGTGCATCTTTTAACGGAGCTATAGTAGCGATGAAAACTTTTGATGGTTTTAATTCCACTACATCGTCGACTAACTGTGCTAATGTTCCGTTGCCGAAAACTAATTTACCAGGAAAAAATATTTGCAATCGTTGATTCATTCTAAAAAATCTTTTAACCCCTGGTTAAATCAGGGCGATTCACTCATATAGCTGCATCCAATGGATATTTTGGCAACATCAATTGTTCTATGTCCACTGGTTTGATACTTAATTTTTCGCACCATGTTTTAAAACTTGCATGTATATCATCCAATGTTTTCTTTTGCTCCGGTGTTAATTCTAATGCTGTTGCACGACTGATCGTTCTTACAGGCAATCCTCTTTTACGTAAAAAATATTTTGCACTCATTGGATAAGCAATATGAATCAATGGATCTACACGGCTTATTTCCCCTTGCAGCCATTTTACTTCTTCTTGCTTTTCCGGGTTAGTAGCATTATTCACCATCCACACTAATATTTCGGGATAAAAATTTCCGCTGATAGATGACATTCCTTTCGCCCCCATTTGCAGACTGTACATAGCATTGGGCGAATGCGCATCATAAAATTCCAAACTGTTCTTTGTTTCTTTTACAATATCCAATTTAGCCTTTACTTTCTCCAAATCAATTGACGTGTCTTTGTGATATACCAATCGATTAGCTGATAACAATGTTCTAAAAACATCAGGACCGATAATTCTTTTGTAGGGAGCAGGACACTCGTACATTCCCAAAGGAATATTACCGGTGAGTTTGAACATACGATCAAAATTTTTCAGCAAAACATCATCGCTATCTTCCACATTTGCATAATGCCCGGTAATTAATATCACCGCATCTATACCTGTATCATAAATCTTTTTAGTAAACTCCGCTTTGTCATTTATCGTTAATCCGAATGAACCAGTAGCAACGACCGGCACCCGCCCATTTACATAGCGAACAATATGTTGTGTTAGTTCCAAACGCTCATCTTCAGTGATGCTGTACATTTCACTGCTGAGGCAGTTGGCGAAGAAACCTTTTACACCTGCTGCCAAATAAAAATCAACCAAATTACTTACTACATCCAAATCCACTTTTGCTTTCAGGTTGAACGGTGTTATCATCACCGGAACAAATTTCTTTGTATCCATTGTTTAAAAATTTTATTCTACAATATTTACCAATGTACCAATATGCTCTATACTTATTGTTATCACATCTTTGCTTTGCAACGTAAAATCATTTCCAGGTACCAAACATGTTCCTGTCATCAAATAAGCCCCATTTGGAAAAGAATATTCCCTAAATAAAAAACCTACTAATTCCTGATGTGTACGTTTCATTTGATCAATTGTTGTTGCTGCCTTATACATCTCTTTTTTATTCCGTTCAATTAAAATTTCTATTGTTGTTGATGGCGGAATCGGTTCTTCTGTAACCAATACACATGGCCCTAAGCCAGCGCAACGATCATACATTTTTGCCTGCGGCAGGTATAATGGATTTTCACCCTCAATACTACGACTACTCATATCGTTACCAATGGTATATCCTATTATTTTACTGGAAGAATTTACTACCAAGGTCAATTCTGGCTCGGGTACATCCCAAGTGCTGTCTTTCCGAATGCGTACATACTCATTGGTGCCAACAGTGCGATGTGCATTAGCTTTAAAAAAAAGTTCTGGTCGCTCTGCATCATATACTTTATCATAAAAAGTTGCGCCACCACTCTGCCCGCTTTCCTCCATGCGGGCTACCTTACTACGTAGATAAGTCACTCCTGCTGCCCATACTTCTTGTGTGCCAATTGGAGCTAAAATTTCATGTTGATTTAGCCAATTCAGATCACCTGCAATTTCTAAATCTTTAATATGTTGTTGCAAAAAAGAAAATAAATTATCTCTATTGATTAATTCATCCCAGTTGCTAATAGAACAAGTATAACAGTTGCCGTTATTCTCTATTAGATTGGCGGTGGTAGTTTTATATAATCTCATTCAGGTGTTTTATTAGTTTCAAAATTAACCAGGTGATTTGAAATCACAATCCTGCTGCTACAGGTCGCTTTCGGTATTTCGTAAACAATACACCTGCCAAAAATATTGTCAACGTTCCTATGACAATTATCATATTACTATGTAAGCTATTTTTCACAAAACTGTATTCATCAGTGATAGCATCGCTAAACGTCATCCATAGAATAACCAGCACTCCAATAATCGTTGCAGTAACGGCAGCAGCATTTTTCGTTTCCCTGCTTATTAATCCTAATAAAAATAAACCCAGCATACCACCTGCAAAAATTCCGGAAAGTTTCCACCAGGTATCGAGCAAACTTTTAGCCCCAATCATAGCGAGCCCGGCACCCAAACCAATTAAACCAAATACAACAGTTGCTAAATGGAGGGAAAACAATTGTTGCTTGTCTGTAATTCCCGGTTTAAAATATTTTTTATAAATATCTTCTGTAAACACTGTGGCACTCGCATTCATATTACTGCTGATGGTGCTCATTGCAGCCGATAAAATTGCTGCTACAATTAAACCTAACAGAACGGTTGGAACTTTCGTCACCATAAAATGTGGTAATACTTTATCTGCATAATCTGCCGGTTGAAATGATGCAGCGAGGCTTTGTATTTGCTCTGCGGTTGCTAACGAACCTAATTTTTCTGTTGCGAGTTTTATTTTTACAGGATCAATTAATTCAGGTTGTAATTGATAGAATGAATATAATGATGTGCCAATAATTACAAATAGCAAAGAAACTGGTACATACATTGCCACACACAGCCAAACTGATTTAGCGGCTTGGTTTGCAGTTGCTGCTGTGTGATAACGCTGAATATAATTTTGATCCATACCAAAATTATTCAGGTTGATAAAAAATCCATAGAGTAACACCACCCAGAAAGTTGGTTGCGTAAAATTGAAAGCAGTACTTCCTAAACTAAATTTATTATCTGCTTTTGCAATGTCCATTACTTTACTAAAGCCGCCCGGAATTTGCCTTATCACTAAATATAAAATCAACAATGCTCCCAATGTTTTAATTACACCCTGCACCACCTCTGTCCATATCACTGCTTCCATTCCACCAAGTACTGTATAAATGATAATACAAAGACCCATTACTATCATGATGCTTTGCATAGAAAAACCAGTGAGTGCTTCGAGGCTTAATGCCATTCCAAAAAAAATAGTTCCCATTCGTGCAAACTGTGTCAATAAAAAACAAACCACTGCATAGGTTCTTGCCCAAGGGCCAAATCGTTTTTCTAAATTGGTGTAAGCAGATATTTCACCAGTGCTTCTGTAAAATGGCACAAACCATTTGGTAGCTACCCAGGCCGCCAATGGCATAGAAAGACTAAAAACAAAAACATTCCAATTGCTTCCGAAGGCTTTGCCGGGATTTCCTAAAAAAGTATTACTGCTTAAAAATGTAGCATAGATAGATAAACCAATTGCCCATCCCGGAATTTTGCCCGATGCTTTTGTAAATTGTTCGCTACTCTTATTTCGTTTTGAAAAATAAAATCCTATTGCCACCATTCCCAATAGGTAAACAATTATAATTACAATATCAATGATAGGTAAGTTGTTCATTTTTTTTTATCAATCATCCGTAGTTTTTCCGGCAACCTTCACTACACCCGGCCATTTTTTATCTTTTATTTCTTTTAATTTTAATTTGGAAGGATCGATTTTTACATACTTTATTTTTTGCCTTCTCCAAGTATATACGATATGCACCATGCCATCTTTGCTTTGTATCACCGAAGGATAAGAATATTGACTGATGGGTGAATCTTCCAATACTAAAGCAGCAAACCATCTTTTTCCATCTTTTGAAATTGCTACGTTAAGTGGTGTACGAGGGCCCTTCCCTTTCACCCATGTTGAATCTGGCAGCACATGATTATATACTAACAACTGCCTTCCATCTTTTAATGTTACTGCATCCGTACCCGAATTATTATTGGGCAATGGAGAAGCTTTCATTGCATTCCATGTTTTGCCATTATCATTGCTCCAGCTTTCATTGATCGTAAGATTACGGCTACGGCATAAAATCTGCAACCGGCCATCTTTGTATTTTAAAATACTTGGTTGTATCGCTTGCACAATGGTGCCATCATTTATCTCGGAACTCTTCGTCCATGTTTTACCATAATCAGCAGTATATTCTATCAATGCTTTCCATCCATTTTTTTCCCTACTGCTTGGACAAAGCAATACACCATTAATCAACTCTGGTTTATTTTTTATCGGGCCTAAATATCCATCTGGCAACGCTTCTCTTGCACTCCATGTTTTTCCATTGTCTTTGCTACGCTTCATCCAGCCTGTCCATCCAGCCACGTTAGGGCCGATTTTATAAAATAGTAATAACTCTTTATTATCAGCATAATATAAAACAGGATTATAACAGGCATATCGCAATGTATCATTCATTATGCCATCGGCAACTTTTTCAGGTGCTGTCCATTTATTGTTTACCAATTTACTTGTCCAGATGCATACATCTTTATTACCTTCTTTTGTTCCACCAAACCATGCAGCAATTAATCCGTCGGGAGTTTCAGCGATGGTGCTGGCATGACATTCAGGAAAAGATGCAGTATCATAAATAAACTCATCTACCAATATGCCGCTTTTCCATTTTTGCTGAGCATTGCTATTATTGTTAAAAAATATCAATAACAAAAAGCTGTACAGTAATTTATTTTTCATCTAGTAATTTTTATTATTGCTTTTTAGCAGCTTCCTTCTCTGCTTTAATTTTATCAGTGTAAGCTTTGTATAATTGCCTCCAGCTACGACCATTATTGTTTAAATATTGCTCACATTTGGTTTTATAAATTTCAAAGATTGCAGATATTTCTCTCATATTCTTATAATCGATAGCTTGTTCTCTTGCCTGTTTCAAATTCTTTACAATTTCTATTTCTTCTTTTGCAGTTAAATCAGGCACAATGGCCTTGTATCCTTTCAAAGTAAAATCAACCTTACCAATAGTGTATTTATCTAAAATCACTTCTACTTGCGATGAATCAAGTTCTGTTTTCAAAACAGTCATTAGATCATCATGAATAGATTTTGGTTTTGTTGAGCAAATAATAACATCACGATCCAAGTCGGATAATTTATTGCCATTCGTAGGGTTAATACCTTCCGGGACCAATGTGAAAGGATGATTGTTATGCCAGTCTCTTACGGCAGTAAGATGAGTGTTTATCGCATTTTGTACTTTCTGTGCTTTTGTTTTATCGTTTAAATGCAAAGCTGAAACCCATTCTGAAGACTTTTTATCGATCGCTGTATCAACTTGTGCATTTACAATATTGAATTCTAACAAAAGTATCGACACCAGGTATATTTTTATTGCCAGTTTCATTTTAAAATCGATTTAAATTTATACTCGCCACTTACAATTTGCAAAACAGCAACTCCTTTTTCCCATTTTATAAATTTTATCTCTCCAGAATTATCAATTGATTTTCCTGCTTCAGTAATATCATTCACCGACTTCGCAGGAATATAAACAGTTGCCGATGTATTCGCAGGAATGGCAATAATCCATTCAAAAACTGTATTATCTTTTTTCCAGCTACTTTTTATAGCTCCATAATAACTTTTGTAATAGGCATTCACGAAATTTAATTCGGCCGGCAATGTAGGCTTCATAATTATTTTTTTGAAACCTACATCAGTTTTATCGGTTCTTATTCCAGCTAGATTTTCATAATACCAAGTCAATAAATCACCCAGCATCATTACATGGTTCTGGCTATTCATATTTGGATCAGCGGTGTTGCCATTCCATAATTCCCAAATAGTAGTGGCGCCGTTAGCAATCATATAACCATAACTTGGATAAGTAGTATTGGATGCCAATTTGAAAGCAAGGTCAGATTGACCATATTCTGTTAAACCACGAAACAAATATTGTGTGCCGATTAAACCGGTGCTGATATGATCTTTACTCTCTACATGAATTTTGTGATAGATGTTTTCGAATACCACTTCTCTCAATGAATCCGGACAAATACCGAAATACAACGGAAGTAAATTAGCAGTGATAGTATTGTTGGAATAATTGTGTGTTGCAGCATTATAATATTTTTTTTGAAAAGCATTTCTCATTCTATCGGCCAAGTCGGAATATTCTCTAATGTCCGCATCGTTGCTTGTTAGCTTTGCAAAACGCTGCATATAAGAAAGCAATTTAAAATAATAAGCCGTAGCAATTAATTTTCCATCGGTAAGACGGGAAGAATCTTTAGCATGAATCAATTGTAAATTTTCTGGAGGAACACACCAATCACCGTACTTATCTTTCGTCATAATGTCGTTCACTAAATATTTATCCCGCATATAGTTTATCCATTTTTTCATGGATGTATAATTCTTTTCTATTGGTTTTATATCACCGAATTGATTGTATAGATTATTACTGATCGTGATGAATGCTGCAGGCCATGTTACATCATCTGAATAATAATTCCAGAAAGCCGGGGCCACATCGGGAATTGCTCCTTCTGCTGTTTGTGATTGCTGAATATCATCCATCCATTTTGCATAAAGCTTTGCATTATCGAACACATAACTTTCTCCCTGAGCGCCAATTACTCTATCGCCCAACCATGGCTGACGTTCATTGCGCTGCGGACAATCAACAGGCATTCCTTTATAATTGGAAGCAATGCCCCACCACGCATTTTTATAAATAGCATTGATAGTTGAATTGGATGTTTGCAAAGTTCCTGTCGTTTCCAAATCATCATATACTAACTTCCCTTCGAAATTATTTAGTGTTGGTACAGTAGGAAAACCAGTTACTTCCACATACCGAAAGCCGTGATAAACAAAAGAAGGTTCCCAAGTTTCAATACCTGTTCCTTTTAATGTGTAGATATCAGTAACTTTTGCATCACGAAGATTAGCAGTGAATAATTCACCGTTAGCTTTTAAACTCTCTGCAAAACGAAGTGTGATTGGTTGGCCTTTTTTGCCTTTTATATTTTGCAGCTTTATCCAGCCTGCAAAATTTTGTCCCATATCCAGGATATATTTTCCGGTGCCAATTTCTTTTATTGAAACAGGCTTGATAGTCTGCATTACTTTCATGGGCTCTGCCATCTGTGCTATTAATTTTCCCGCAGGTGCTTGCACTAATTGGGGCTTCATCCATCTACTATCGTTGAATCCTGCGGTTGTCCATTCTGCAAACTCTTTATTAGCATCATACTCTTCACCATCATATTCGTTATTGGTTCTTATGGGGCCATCTACATTCAGTTTCCAGCTTTCGTCACTTACAATTGTTTTTGTTGTTCCATCAGTGTATTCAATTTCTAGTTGGAATAATAATTTTGGATAACCGAATGTGTTATGTTTTTGCGTTTTATAATTCTGCCGCATTGTAAAAAAGCGGCCATTACCTAATACCGTTGCGATAGCATTATTTCCTTTTTTTATTTCGGCAGTTACATCATGTGTATTATAGAAAAAAGATTTGCGGTAATCAGTAGGATTGGGTGACAAAACCTGATCACCGATTTTGTTTCCATTAATAAATAATTCATACAAACCCAAACCGGAGATATAAGCCGTTGCCCTTTTTACTGCTGATTGATTCTGAAATTCCTTTCTAAGATAACGGGCAGATAATCTTGACCATTGTGTAATACTATCCCAGGCTGAAGCTTTATCGTACCCAATCCATTTTGCTTTCCAATCGCTGTTATTTAAAAGGCCAGTTGAGAAGAAAGCTGTTCCATTATCTGTTATTGGTCCCTTATTAGTCGTAACATTTACTTTCCAGTAATACTTTTTTCCTGAGCTTAAATGCTTGCCTTTATATGCAATCAATAATGATTTGCTGTCATTTATTACTCCTGAATTCCAAACATCACCATCATTTTTGTTCAATCGCTGCTCGGTACTACTTACTATTATTTGATACGACTGCTGTTGTACATTTCTTAGTGTGCTTTGCAATTGCCAGCTAAATCTTGGTTGTGTTGCATCAATACCCAAAGGGTTGTTGAGCATTTCGCAGCGGAGATTGATTACATTTATCTGTGCATTGGAAAATAGTCCAATGGATAACAATGCTATTAAGAATTTAATTCTCATAATATTTTTTAAACCGCTAAGACGCAAAAGATGCTAGGACAGCATCTTTGCGCCGTGGCGTGTTTGCGGTCAATTATTTTATTTATTAAAATCAAAATACAATACCAATTTCAATACCCTTGACGGATCCTTTTCATAATCGTAAAAAATATTTTTCATGCCCATCGGGCCGGTGGTTTCATTACGTTGTGTTTTACTTCCAATGCTACTTATGCCTTGCATAAAGGAGATATCTCCATCTGGAAATATGGGCTCATAATTATGCCATTGGTCTGTTTTCCATGCAGGCGTGAATAATCGAAGAAACATATCCTCTGTTTCGGTTGCTACTGAAAAACTATTATCGCCTGTAAAAAAAGTTACACCATAAAATTTTGAATAATAACCTTTAAACTCTGGATAAACCCATGGTACTTCTCCTGTTTCTGTATTGTTATAATTTTTTTCCCATTGACCAAACTGGCCACCCTTTAAACGATTCTTCCAAACTCGGTAAGGACCATTGCCCATATAACCAATCGATTTCATTTCTTTCTCGGGAAATGAAAAATTAACACCTGCAAAATTGCTGAAATATCCCGCCGGGAAATATTTGACATCTAATTGAACCCAACCAGATGGATAAATTGTCCACTTTAATGTATTATAACTTTCCTTTTTATCAAACGTAGATTCGATAATAAATTTATCCCCTTCAAAATACTTCTTTATTGCTTTAAAATTATTAGCACCTTCCTGAACAACAGGCCCATTATTAAAAGGAATGATACCTGCCTTGTTTCTTACATTCATCAGTATTCCATTGCTTTCATTAAAAAGCAATTGGACATCGCCAACCTTAACCATAATACCTGTGGTGTCTGCTACTGGTATTTCTATTTTATTTTTCCTTTCCGTCACTATCATTTTCGCCAACATTTTCTTAGGACTAGTTATGGGAAAACTCCATGTATATAATTCCCGATGAAATTTATCTTTTACGGTTATGTATACTGCATCATAAATTTTCCAACCAATAGGCAATTGCAATTGCAAGATGCCTTTTGCACCAGGCGCTATAGTTGGTGAAGAAATTGTTCCGCTGACCTCGTTAGTTGAATACAGATCAAATCTTTTTAATTTCCAGCTAAAATGACAACTATTCAGATTAGTAAAATGATATCTGTTTTCAATATTGAACTTTCCATCAAATGCATCAGTAATTTCTTTTCGTTCAAAATAAATCGGGCTCCATATTTCTTTGATTGCAAAAAAACTTCCTTCTTTCTCATGATGTGGGCCAACAATACCGTCTGCAGCTCTGTGCTTGTCTGTATCCAATGAATCCTTCTTATCTTTTCTCACCACTGCATTGTCTGCAAAGTCCCACAGAAAGCCGCCAGCACTTAATGGATTGTGCCACATTTTTTCCCAATAGTCTTCCAGCCCTGCACCATGCCCGCCATCAAATTGTCCGTGCAGAAACTCGGTTGGCATTACAATCTCCTTTCCATTTTCATAATTAGCAATACCGTAATTGTATTCACGGTAATGCTGTGTTTCCACTCCATTAAATAATTGCCAGGGATGAACAACAGGTCGTTCTTGTATATCATAAGAAGTAAACAAACTATCTAAGTCAAAATTGTGGCCACCTTCATTTCCATTCGCCCATAATACTATTGATGGATGATTGACATCATGATCAATCAATTCTTTGAGCAGCTTTGTTCCAGTTTTTGTATCATAATATCCATGCCACCCGGCCAGTTCATCCATTACAAACAAACCCAATGAATCGCAAACCTCTAAAAAATGATCATCAGGAGGATAATGACTCATTCGCACTGCATTCATATTCATTTCCTTCATCAGCAACACATCTTCAATACTGTTTTGCCTACTCATTGTTCTTCCACTTTCAGGGCGGAATGAATGACGGTTCACTCCTTTGAATTTTATCTTGACACCATTCACATAAATACCATCACGTTGCTTTAATTCAACTGTTCGGAAACCAAATTTTTTAGATACAGTGTGAGCTATCTTTTTATTCTTATAATAAGTAAATTTTGCGGTATATAATTTTGGGGTTTCCGAAGTCCATAAATCCGTGACAGGAATATTGTATTTAGAAAAAAAATGTCCGTTGAAACTTTCTCTTTCCGGGCTTGAGATTTTTCCTATAGCGATTCCTTCGGGATTAAAAACTTGCATCGTTACTTCATCCGGAATGCCCGTCCAACTTGCATAAGCATTCAAGGTACCATCAGCCTTTGCGTTAATAGAAATAGTATTAAAATGATCAAAAGGCAAAATCTCCAACCACACCGGACGAAATATGCCACCGAAAATCCAAAAGTCTGCTTTACGCTCTGCTTCATTCACTGATTGATTGGCAGAATGTTTCGCAACTGTTATTTCCAATAAATTTTCTTTTCCGTATTCCAACAGTTTGCTGATATCATATTTAAAAGCATAAAAAGCACCTTGATGTATTTCTCCAGCTGATTTACCATTTATTTTTACTTCTGCATCCGTCATCACCCCTTCAAAAACTATATTGATGACTTTCCCTTTCCATCCAGCCGCTGCAGTAAACCGATGCTTGTACATTCCTGTTTCTTTTCCCCGCACACTGTCTTTTGCAAAACCATAATCATATTTTCCAAAGCCCTGCAACTCCCAGCATGACGGCACTCCAATCGTTGTCCACTTATTGGCATTCATTCCACCGGTACAGAAAAATTCCCATTGCTTCATATCACTATTCCCCTTGCCTGAGAGATATACCTTTTCAGTTTGTTGCGCAAAAGAGGAAATAGAGAATAGCGAACAGTGAATAGCTATTGCGATATGTAAAAAATTTTTCGACATTCTTTTTATTCAATTTATTTTTTCGAGCCAGCTACAGTACTGTATATCCTTATTTAGCTTTTTGAACCACTAAGAAACAAAGACACAGAGTAACACGGAGAAATGCTTCGTGAGCCTTCCTTCCTTTCTGTCTTTGTGGTTATAATTTCCCTTCTACTTTTTGCAAAGTCGCTGCTCCTGCGACTTTTTTCCCATTCACAAACACAGCAAGGCCTTTTCCTTTCTTATACTTCAATCCGGTTTTATCCCAAATGATGGTTATTATTTTTCCATGATACAAAACATTGTCCAAACAAAACCAATCCCATTTATTATCCGGCACCAAGGGGTGAATTTCAATGATATTATCTGCCCTTGGTCTTAACCCTACCAAACCAGTAATAATTAAATCATTAAAGGTGGAATGATTATAATAGCGGCTTCTTTCTTCATCTCCTTTCAACCAGTAACCTGTTTTTTCATCCAAATATTCTCCTACATAAGGACGGCCACGATAATATTGCGATTCCACATAGGTATTGAGCAAGCTGAAATAATTACTATCGGTGACATAATTCTGTTTATAGTTATTTAAAAGATTGGCCATACCTGTTAGTGTTTGTGCTGTAGCAAAGGGCCATACGGCACCGTCCCACTCGCATTTACAACAGCCATGTGTACGAAACAACGGATGGCTTCTATCAGCGGTGGTAATTCCGAATGGCGCACAAAAGGTTTTGGTGTCTGTCAAACTTCTCCATGCTGCATTGTAATTATTATCCGGCATATTAAAATACCAGGGGATAAAACCAATTTCTTCTTTCACATTCGCAGAAGTATCGCCTTGCTCTTTCCTTACTTCGAAAAATTCATGGGTTGGATTCCATAATTTCGATTGCACCAGTTTTTTTATAGAATCAGCTTTATCTTCCCAAGTTTTATAAGTTAACAACCCTCCTTGTGGAAATAAGTTATGAATATTCCTTATCGCCATTGCATTTCCATACATATAACCATTGATCGAGGGGCGTGGATTTTTTTCTTTGCGTCCGCCACTAATAGTTTCTTCCATAGCATCTCTCACATCATATTGCCAAAACAAACCATCTGCTCTTTTCTTTTCTGATTCCCATCCTTCATAATTTCTTTCCAGATCAGGTAATAAGTCTTTTACAAATTTTTCATCCTTGTTCACCAGGTACCTGTTCCAGATGGCATCTTCTGCCCAGCCACTATAAGCCCTAAGTTTACTCATCGGCTTACCATCATTTCCCCGGTACCAAACCAAAATATTATCATCCATATATTTTTTGTCGTGCAGCCAACGGCTTTCATAAATATGATGGCCTAATGCACTGCTAATAAGATTATACTTATCTGCATAATTTCTTTGAACTAAAAATTCCGTAAACACAAAACCTTTTTCCGTTTTTTTAATATGCTTGCGCAATGTCCACCAGCGGAAATAAAAGATCTCTTCAAAATTTTGTTGCGGGCATTCAAACAAAGGAATATTTTTTTGCATCCAATTCCAGGCATCCTTGTTTGGAATGGCCTGTTCTATGTTGGGTGTTTCCATTTTGTTGAAATAATCAACATAATGTTTATAGTTTGAAGCTTTTAATACAAGTGGTTTTGTTTGTGAAAAAGCATCGAACTGCAACAGTATAAAGGCAAAAAGAAGAAAGATAAATTTTGCTAATTGTGATATGGTATTATTTTTTTTCAATGCTATTTTTTTGAAATTTCTTTTATCCAACCCTGATACCCTTTTTCGACAATGCTTTTATCGGGATTCGGTTGGTAATACTTTTTTTCTGAATTTAATTTTTTCAATGTTTCAATACTCTCGTACACCTCTGCCTCCAGACCTGCGAGATAAGCAGCACCCAATGCAGATACATCAGCCATAGCAGTAGTGGCTACCGTTTTACTCAACAAGTCGGTTAAAAACTGTATCACAAATTTATTAGCAGAAATACCTCCATCAGCATTCAGTTCTGTTAAAGATATTGCTGCATCTTTTTCCATTGCTACAATCACATCCTTTACCTGGTAGGGAATAGATTCCAATGCTGCTCTTACCAAATGATTTTTTGTCGTGCCGAATTGGATACCACTGACGGATGCTTGTCGTTCCATATCCCAATGTGGCGATCCTAATCCGCTGAAAGCAGGAATAAGATAAATGCCGCCGTTATCTTCAACAGCATTCGCCATGAAATCTGTTTCCTTACTATCGTTAAATAATTGCAATTCATTTTTCAGCCATTCAATGGTGGCACCACAACTTACAATCACCCCTTCCAATGCGTAATCAATTCTATCTGCAGCACTCCAGCAAATAGTAGTCACCATACCGTTATTAGATTGAACAGGTTTGTCACCAATATTCATCAATATGCTACAACCTGTTCCCAGCGTGGCTTTGGCCGTTCCTTTATCAAAACATCCTTCTCCAAATGCTGCTGCATGCGAATCTCCAATCATTGCTCTTATTGAAACAGGAGTTTCAAATAATCCATCTAATGTTGTTTCGCCATAAAAAGCAGATGAGGATTTTATTGCCGGAAGTTTTATACCGGTTAATCCAAATTTATTAATCAGCTCATTGTCCCATTGCAAGTCATTCAGGTTAAATAATAATGTTCTTGATGCATTGGTATAATCCGTAGTGTATGCTTTTCCATTGGTCATTTTATACAACAGCCATGTATCTACGGTTCCGAAATAAGCAGTTCCGTTTTGTAGTGCTTGTTTGATGCTATCATTGTTTTGCACCAACCAGATCAGTTTAGTAGCAGAAAAATAAGGGTCTATGACCAATCCCGTTTTTTGATTGACCGTTTGTGAAAGCCCTTGCTGCTTTAGTTCTTCACAAATATGAACCGATCGTTTGCATTGCCATACAACAGCATTGTACAATGGCTTTCCATTCTGATCCCAAAGCAGGAATGTTTCTCTTTGATTTGAAATACCAATTGCGGCGATATCATTTTCATGAAATCCCTTGGCTGAAAATTCTTCCAAGCATTTTTTTACGGATGCCAATACATTTTGATAAATAACTTCAGGCTCTTGTTCTACAAATCCTTGTGGCAAATAATGTGTATGGAGATTTTCAGCACCTTTAGCTATAGCCTGCCCTTTCTCATCAAATATTAATGATTTAGTCGAGCTTGTTCCCTGATCAATTGCTAATATGTATTTCAAATTTTTAATAACTAATTATTAAATATTAATCAATCCCGCTTCTCTCCTATTTTATCAATAATAACTGCTAATAAAATCACTCCACCTTTTACCACCTGTTGCCAGAATGGTGATACATTTAATAATACTAATCCATTATTGAGCACACCAATAATGATAGCACCCATTACTGTTCCCCATATACTTCCTTTCCCGCCACTCAATGAAGTACCACCGATAACAACTGCTGCTATAGCATCTAGTTCATAACTGATACCAGCATTCGGTTGTGCAGAATCGAGGCGTGCAGTTACAATCAAACCACCCAATGCCGCCAATGCACCCGCCATGGCATACACAATAAGTTTTACTTTTTTAATATTGATTCCAGAAAGCTTTGCAGCCTGTTCATTACCACCAATGGCATAGATATAGCGGCCAAGTTTTGTTTTTTGTGTAATAAAGACTGCAATGAGAACAACTATAATTGCCAACCACACCGGAATAGGAATACCAATTAAAGAACCAGAACCAATGAATGCAAAATCTTTTCCGAGGTTACTGATAGGGTGTCCTTTGGTGTATAACATGGTAAAGCCTCTGGCAATAGTGAGCATAGCCAATGTTGCAACAAAAGGTGGTACATTAAATTTTGTAATTGTAAAGCCATTGAACCACCCAAGTATTGCTCCTAACAATAAACCAGCAACAATAGCACCCAATACAGTAAAGCCAATAAATAAATCCGCAGAAGGGACTACTAATCCATTTTTAAAAAGCCCTGCTATTACAGCACCGCACAAGGCTAATACAGAACCGACTGATAAATCAATTCCTGCTGTTAATACAATTAAGGTCATGCCCGTTGCGATGCATATATTAACTGCAACTTGTCTTAATACATTTAAGCCATTGTCTGCCGTGAAAAATTTATCGGTGAGTATAGTCAGTGTGATACATAACAAGAGTAGCGCAATAAGCGATTGAAATTTCTTTATATCAAATTTTTGTATGGCGATGGCTTCTTTCATGCAGCAGTTTCGTTTTTATGTAATGCATATTTTAAAATCCCGGCTTCAGTGGCTTCTTCAATAGGAATAGATGCAGTGAGTTGCCCTTCGCACATTACTAATACCCTATCCGACACAGCTAAAATTTCCGGCAGTTCGCTTGATACCATTATAATACCCATCCCTTCAGCAGCGAGTGATTTCATAAGCTTATAAATCTCTGACTTCGCATTGATATCAATTCCTCTTGTTGGCTCATCCAATAACAGTACTTGAGGATTGGTTGCCAGCCATTTTGCCAATACAATTTTTTGCTGGTTGCCACCACTTAAACTTTTTGCTGCATCCCTATCATTCGACGTTTTTATACCCAGCTTGCTGATATAATTTTTAGAAAGTTCTTTCTCTTTCTTAGAACTCAGTATACCCCATTTTTCCAATTGCTTTAATACCGTGATACTAATATTGGATTTGATAGTGTGATTTAATACGAGGCCATGCAGTTTTCTATCTTCAGGAACTAAGGCAAGACCAGCATCAATAGCCTGTGCAGGTGATTTTATTTTTCCTGTTTTTTTATTTACTGAAATAGTACCACTGCCGTTTTTAGGATGCAGGCCAAAAATTGTTTCCAATAATTCTGTTCTTCCAGCACCCATCAAACCATATACACCAAGAATTTCTCCTTTGTGTAAATTGAAAGAAACATTATCAACCGTTTTAGTAAAACGTAATATCGGGTGACGCAGGCTGCAATTTTCTACGGATAATAAAACAGGTGCATCGCATATTGTTTTACCAGATTTTTCAAATCCTAATTGCCGCCCGGTCATTTTTTTTATCAACCCCTCTTGCGAAACGCCGCTCATTTCACCAGTATCTATTGTTTGTCCATCCCTGAGTATAGTATAATTATCGGCAATCATAAAAAGTTCCTTTAGCTTATGCGAGATATAAATAATGTTCTTTCCTTCTGCTTTTAATTGAGCAATAATAGCAAAGAGGTTATCGACTTCTTTATCACTGATAGCAGAAGTAGGTTCATCCATAATAATCACAGCTGCATTGGAATGTAAAGCTTTTGCAATTTCAATCAATTGCTGCTGGCCAACTTTCAACGCCGCAATTTTTGTATCAGGATGAATATTCAAATTAATTTTCTTCAGTAGCATTGTTGTTTGCTGCTGCATTTGCTTTTTATCTAATACGCCAAAGCTGTTTACAATTTCTCTTCCCAAAAAAATATTTTCAGCAATAGATAGATAAGGAACTAAATTCAATTCCTGGTGAATAATGGCAATGCCGGCTGCTTCTGCATCTTTTGTTCCGGAAAAATTTTGTACAGTTCCATTCAATATTATTTCTCCATCATACTGTGTATGCACACCGGAAAATATTTTCATCAAAGTGGACTTACCAGCACCATTCTCGCCAATGATGGCATTCACCTTTCCGGGGAATAATGACAAATCCACATTTTTCAATGCGGCTACTCCTCCAAAGTTCTTGCTGATATGTTTGGCTTCGAGTATCATTTTTTTATGGTGACACGCAATGGTAATAATTCTAATCCCTGCCAGTGAATATGTTCTTTGTTTAATTCGACTGCTGCAACTATACTAATGCCATCTCCTTTCCTTACAGAATTTTTAAAAGTTGGAACTAATTCAGAACGTATTATTTTATTCAATGATTCAGAAATACTATTGAGATCACTCGTATTGGGATAATCTTTTACTTGTATTAATCCAGAAGCGTCCCTTACCGCATTACCATAAATAAACTCGGTTGCTAACCTGGTTTGTAAAATTGAGTCGCCGATTTGCACATTCAATAACATCTCATCGTCCTTGATATCTGCTACTACTGCGTCAACTTTTACCAATGCATAACGATAATTACCAATAGCCAATGCATTAGTGTATTGGTTAAATGCTGTTTTATCTTTTGTTATCGCATCAATCAAAGTTGTCAATGCTACTGCACTATCTAATTTAGCAGGTAGTTGTTCTGCCCATAATTTTTTGCTGAATGCAATAGCATCAAAATTGTTTGGTTCAGTAACTTTTCTTGTACTTAGTTTTTCGAAATATATCGACTTGTATGCCACCAATGCAATGGCCACTAACAACAAACAATATTTAATGAATTTGTTCACGTCAATTTATTTTTTACCGTAAGCGATATAATCGCCAATATTTTCTGCTGTAACCAATTCTACGGCCACCGGAACTTTTTGTGGAAAATCCCTGCGGCCTTTTATATATTCATCTGCATATTCTGCTGCTGTTTCGGCCATCACTTTCGGAAACTGCATGCCAGTTGCTGATACTTTATTCTCTTTAATTGAAGTAATCACATCTTCTGCGCCATCGAAACCAAATACTTTAACCTTGTCGGCTTTACCTGCTGATAACAATGCTTGATAGGCACCCAACGCCATTCCATCATTACCACAAAACACAGCATCAATATTGGGATGTGCCTGCAAAATAGATTCCATCACTTCCATTGCTTTGTTCTGATCAAAATCTGCACTTTGCTGTGCCACCATTTTAAACTCTTTATAATTATCCACCACACTGTGAAAGCCTTTGCTTCTTGCCCAGGTGTTATTGTCGCCCACTATACCAAGCAACTCAACATAATTTCCTTTCTTATTTAATTGTTGTGTAAAATATTTTCCAATAGCAACTGCACCGGAATAACTATCACTTAATATTTGAGAAGTAGCTGCACTCAATGAATTAATTTCTCTATCCATACAAAAAACTGGTATGCCTGCATTTTTTGCTTTTAGCACATTGGCAATCGAGCCATCTGCATCTGTCGAATTAAAAAGTATTGCATCGAATCCAGCAACGATAATATTCTCGAAATGATCGCTTTCTAATGCGGTGTTATTTTGCGAATCGAAAATTTTTGCTTCGTAGCCTAATGCTTTGGCTTTTGCTGTGGCAGTTTCTGCTAAAAAAACAAACCAGGGGTTATTAAGTGTGGATACGACCACGGCCATTTTGCCCGACTTATTTTTTTGAGACGGGCCTTTGCAAGCTGTTGATAGCAGCATCAGCAAAACGAGAAAAGAAATTATTTTTTTCATCAGCAAGAATGTTATTTATAATTAAAAAGTTAAAACTCAACTCCTAAACTTTTAACTCTTAATTTTTATTTCTTCAACAACTTTGTTACTTCATCCGCTATTCCTTCTTCACTTATTCCATAATGCTTAAAAATATCTGCCTGCGGGCCTGTCACTGTATATTCATCAGGAATACCCATAATTTTAAATCGTATCACAATTCCTTCCTGCATTAAATAAGAAGCAACTGCCTCACCCAATCCACCATTTACACTATGTTCTTCAATCGTTATTATAGCTTTACATTTTTTTGACAATAAATTAATCAAGGTAGTATCCAATGGTTTGATACTATGCATGCTTACAACAGTAGCAGTAATACCTGTTGTTTTTAATTTCTCTGCGGCTTTAACTGCAGGATAAACCGTTTCACCATTTGCAATGATGGCGACATCACTTCCCTCTATTATAATTCGTCCTTTACCAAATTCAAACCCATCGCTATTATCTTCTTTCAACGATGGCATTAATTTTTTTCCAAAACGTAAGTAAACTGGTGTTTTACTTGCAGCTGCCAACTCTGTTGCTTTTGCTGTTTCAAAATTATCTGCCGGTGCTACTATTATAATATTGTTGATTGCACGCAGTACAGCAAAGTCATGTAAGCTATGATGCGTACTTCCTAATGCACCATAACTTACACCAGCACTGATGCCCACTACCGTGGCGGGGTTATCACTATAGCAGATATCATTTTTTATTTGCTCTAAGGCACGGGCAGTTAGAAAACAAGCCGGTGAAACTGCAAATACTTTTTTTCCGCAAGACGCTAAACCCGCAGCAACGCCAACTAAATTTTGTTCTGCAATTCCTACTTCTACAATCTGTTTCGGGAATTTTTTACCAAAGGGTACTAACTTTCCTGATCCCCTTGAATCACTGGTTACTGCGATAATGTTTGTATCATGCTCTGCCAACCCTTGTAATGTTTCAGAAAAAACATCCTGGTTAGGCTTATCTGCATTCGCACTATAGGTTACTTCAACTGCCATTCTTTATTATTAATTCTTAATTATTAATTCCATCTGGGTATCTAGCTCCTGTTGTGCCTGTTCATACTGTTCTTTATTTGGTACGCCATGGTGCCATTTCAATTCGTTTTCCATAAAACTTACACCTTTACCTTTTGTAGTGTGAGCAATAATCACGGAAGGTTTTCCTTTTTCAAAAGGCAATGCTGCAAAAGCTGCACGCAATTCATCAATATCATTTCCATTAACTTCTTTCACTGCCCATCCAAATGCTTTCCATTTTTCATCCAGCGGATCTGTGTTCATCACATCCGATGTTGAAGCGGTAATTTGCAAGCTGTTTTTATCTACTATCGCACATAAATTATCCAGCTTGTAATGCGATGCACTTAATGCAGCTTCCCAGTTGCTGCCTTCAGGTAATTCGCCATCGCCCATTAGCGTAAAAACTTTGTAATCCTTATTATCCATTTTTGCAGCAATGGCAATACCTGTACAAATCGGTAAGCCATGCCCTAATGCTCCAGTATTTTGTTCTACACCTTTTACTTTTTTAGTAGGATGACCTATATAGTGTGATTTGTATTTGCACAACGTATTCAAATCTTCTTCAGGAAAAAATCCCTGATCGGCAAGCACTACAAATAATGCTTCCACACAATGGCCTTTGCTTTGTATATAACGATCTCTTTCTGATGAACTAAAATTTTCCGGTGATACATTCAACACTTCATTATATAAGACATTCAAAATATCGGTGCAGGATAAACTTCCGCCGGTATGACCTGCATTTGCACTAACGATATATTTCAGGATATTTTTCCTGTATTGAATTGATTTCTTTCTTAACTCATTAGTTGTCATCTTTCCTATTTTCATTGTGAAAACTTGAACTCAAATTCGTCAATGCTTTTCAATTCTATTCTTTGGGGAATATTAAGCAGGAAGGCTAAAAGCTTATCTAAAACAAAAGGCACAAACGCAGTTTTAATATACTTCACCTTTCTATTATAATAAATATCCAAGGTATGTGTCGATGCATCAATATTAAAATGATTGTTATTGCGCACCTTGTCCAGTTCTGACAAACCTAATATCGAATTCAATTCTTGTAATAATTCTTTAGATAGTTTAGCTTGATAAAATCCCTGCTTCACTGCATGTTTTTCTCCCTTAAACTTTAATAACCCCGTATTATCAATTTGAAAAGTCATTGCCGGGCAAAAGCCATAACAATTGGTGGTAGAAAATAACAGTTGCTCAAATTGAATGCTATCGGTCGCAATTTTATCTTGTGACACGAATTCTAACGTTCTGCCCACACTGTCCTCAAAATCTAAAGTTCTAAAGTTGTGGTTAATAGCCGTAAGTACAAGTTTATTACTTGAAAATTCTTTCACCACATACTCATAGCTTTCATTGCGATGAAAACCTTGTTCGAGAATTCTCAATGTATCATTACTAAATTTGTATTTGTGCCCTCGTGATTGAAAATATGGTTTACCATTATAATCCCAGGAATAGTTAACTCTTATTGCATCTGAATCTATCCGCATATAATTATTGTGCTGACCAACCCATAATAAATTGCTTTTCAAAGTTTGCCCAAATGAAAACAAGGAATGTAAAAGAATGATAAAAACAAAAACAATTGCACGCAAAGAAGTAGTACTCCTAAAATTAAATTGTACACCGCAATATTTTAGCTTCCTCAATTGTGTCATAAAACAGGACTTAATCATTTAGGGCATTGCCCAAACAATTTGATTTAAACTATTTACACATGATTATAAGTTTCCCAACCCAAATAATTTTCAAACGATTCTTTTAATATACCTGCCGTCTTACTGGCATTCATCACCACATGATGTTCAAACCCGTTGCGACATACATAATTCATCAAGCCTTGCAAATTATCTATCTGTGCCACGGCACGGTTACCAAATGTGTTTAACGCATCATTCGTCAATTCACCTTCGCCTACATATGCTTTGATAATTCCTTTGCAATCATCCGTACTGATACGTCCATAAGTCAATGGCATTGCGGGTGTACGGCCATCCAAGGCTCCATATGTATTTTCTGTTCCCACACTGGTACCAAGAATCGGTGCCGTGCTGATCATAATATCTGGTAAAAATGACTTAGCCCAATTTCCACAATGGAACAACACACATTTCGTATCATCATCTGCATAGTTATTATTCCAATCAACCAATGCTGAGGGCGAACTGCTTGCTAATTGCATCGCATACATACTCAATGTTCCTGTTACATCTACTTCGCAAGCAGATGGCAACATATTCTCGCTCATCATACTCATGCTAGTGCAGACATTGCAACCATAATTTTTTTGAATAGAAGTCCAGCATTGAATAGCCGTAGCATCCAACGAATTTTCTGTCATAAAATCTGCGAGCACTACATCGAGCTTAGCTATCTGCACTAATTTATCAGAAGGCGTTTTTCCGGTATTTGTATAAGCATGAATTTTTTCTAATTTCTCTTTTACTGATTTATCATCCGCAGTTAATTTATTGGCATTACCTAGTATTTCCGATAAATCAACTGTCGTCACAGAAATTCCATTACGTTGTAATAATTTCTCACTGTAACGAACGGTATTGAAAGCAGTAGGCCTAGCACCAACCGCACCGATACGTACTTTTCGCAAACCATTGGTAACACGACAAACAGCAATGAAGTTTTTTAAATCTGTAACAAACGAATCATCAGTCAACCGCACCACATGCTTTGTAGTAAGCGTATACTTTATTCCGTATTGATATAAATTATTACAAACAGAAATTTTACCGCACCAGGCATCCCTTCTATTCACCACATCCATTTTACCTAAGTCATCGGGATAACCTTGAATTAATACCGGCACATTCAATCCTGATAGTTTAATCGTTTCAGCAACCCCTTTTTCATCACCAAAATTTGGCAACACTACTAATATCCCATCAATATTATCAGCATGCTTCCTAAATAATGCAGCACATTTTTGAGCATCTGAAAATGTTTCCACTCCACCCAATTTGCTATCTGCATCACTGAGCATGATTGGTGTGATGTTTAATTGCTTAAACAAATCCAATACTTCTGCCCTTGCTTCAGCTACCAGTTTATCAGGGAAAAAATCACGGTTGCCAATTATCACAGCTAAAGTTGTGGTAGTATTCATCTCGTTTATAATTTTTTTGTTGATAGGCTTTTAATAAAATACACTGCTTCATTTAGTTTTCCATTGGCATTGGGCAAATCGTAATCTTGATCGGTAGGTGTATCTGCGTCTGGGAAACGACGGGTAATACCTGTTCTGAAAACAATTCGCTCTACAGATGCTACAGGGGCAAAACATAAATTATTAGAAGGTTTATCTCCATTAATACTGACGGTATAAAACCTTGTTGCCACATTCAATTCAATCTTTATGTTGAGTTCCTGATCGCTACTGTATTTTGCTAATGATTTATTTCGATAGCCTTGTTTGGTAAGAATTGCGCCAGTTGAATCTAGCATAATCCGTAAACAAGGTGTTCCTTTTGCATCTACTAATTCTATTTGTAACTCACCCTTATTATTTTGCTGCGGTGTTACGGTAAATTCTATTGCGACCTTTTTTCCATTGGGAAATATTCTTTCTGCTTTTGCATAATCGAACGGATCGCTGTCATGCAAAGACAATTGTTTGATACCGTTTTTCTTTTCGATTGCAACCCTGCACCAGATCGGACTGAAAATATTCCACTCATTCAATTCTTCACCATCTTTTTTATTATTGAAAATATCATTGACAGCTGTTGTCACTTTATCTTTTACAGGAATGGGTATTTTACTAATCCATATATCTTCTTTATTCATACTGTAAGTAACCCACATACTTCCTCCTGGTGGTTTGCCATCCATTTCCTGAATACCTCTTATATATTGCGGGCCATAACTTTTATAAGCCCCACCGTAACGCAGCGAAGTAATTTCTCCATTCACCAATAACATATTCTTATACTTCAATCCATCATCACTTACACTTATTGCTAATGGCCATCGAAATTCAGAAGGATTATAAACGGTTGCATATTTATTGTCACTAGTTTTCTGTCCCCAAATTTTTGCATTGGCATTTACAAAACCTGGTGCTCTTGTTGGATTGTATTGCCATGTTCTTCCTTCATCTTTGCTGATACTTGTCAATGCATATTTCCATAAGCCGACTACATTTCCATTGGGCAAATGATAATAATTAAATGCTTTAAAATCTTTTTGCAGCGGTATCAACGGATCATTACGATCCGCTTCTTCCACCATCTGTTGCATCAATAATGGTGTATTTAAAATTTCATCGCAAGCAACGGTTAACGTTCTATCCGATGAAGATTGATAAAAAGGGTAAGAAGTATTCTTTTCATTAAAGCCATGATTGTATCGCAGAAAGTAGATTGGGCCGAATGTTCCATCAGCTTTTATTTCCCTTATCACCCTGCCTACACCATTCCCATCATTTGGATCATCTTTTTGTCTCAGTACAATTCCATAATAACCTAATGCGTATAGTTTTTTATTTTTTGCTGTGTAAAAACCGATGCGCTGGTGCATTACCGCATAAGTATTTTTAGCCGAGTCTTTTTTTCCTTCTTTAACAGTACCGTCAGGAATTTTATAAGGAGGAAAAATTACTACAGGTGTGGTCCAGTTGTAGCCGTCTTTAGAAATTTGCAAATTGGTTTGCCCTGGTGCAATGTGTTCTCCAACAGGATTACTCAGATACTCCAAATAAAAAGCATTATTCCAATAAGCAAGCATTGACTGATGATTATAGGTCCAACTCGTCGCACCTGTATCGGCTCTATTCACTCTTACTGTTTGAATGTTATGAACACCCACCGCAGGACATAATTGCCCATGATGATAATCGACGTTAGACAAAGTAGTACCAGTATAGCGAACTGTATCCTGTGCAATTAAAAATGAACAATTAAAAATTAATAATATGGTGACTGCTGCTTTCACTATTGCTTTTTAAAATTGTGGATTAACTGTTTCACTATCTTTTTTTTCACTGTAACTATCGTTCCATGCTTATGTCCGATAGGTATGCTTACTTTATTATTTATATTTTCAAATGTTATAAAATCTTTTGTTGCTAATGCTTCATAAACTTTCTTTCTGTATGAATCAAAATAAATCAACCATTCATCTTTTACTTTTACTACTGAGGGACCTTCGGTGAAATTGTCAGAAAAAGCTTTTGACACATTCGTATACGGACCCAACGCATTATTGCCAAATGCCACTTTGATATCCCGTTCAGGCCGGGTATTATCTTTTACCACTAATACATAGTCAGTGGAATTTCGTTTTACAATCACTGCGTCAATAGCACTAAATTTATCATCGAAAAAAAGTTTCGTGGGTGTGAATGTTTGAAAATCTTTAGTAGTGGTTACATACATCCGGTGATTATTACTATCATCTTCAATACCTCTTTCAAATCTTCCAGGTATACAGCTAGCCCAGATGATGACAAAATCGTTTTTCTCATCATCATAAAATAATTCCGGTGCCCACACATTCACAGTTGTTGGTTCTGTATCCATCACATTAATAAATCGCTGCGCTGTCCAATGTATTAAATCTTTTGATGAAGCATATCCGAATCCCTTATCGCCTTTCCAACTGCTTGTCCAAACCAAATGAAAAGTTCCATCCGGCCCTTGTACCATACTTGGATCTCTCATCACTTTTTGATTACCCACAGAAGGCTTCAATAATACTGTATCTAGATCATTCCATTTAAATCCGTCATAACTGTACAACATTCTTAATCCCGCATCAGCAGGTTCATGAAAGGATGTAAACAAATATCCTTTGCTGGAACAGGATCCCAGTAATACAACAACACTTAATATCGTTACAATTCTCTTCACTTTTATTTTTCCAATATCAGCACCCAATCATTACCATTCACTTTTTCGCCGGGCGGGCTAAAAGTTTTTGTTGATTCATATTTAAAATCTTTTAAAGCTACTATACGACTATCAGCAGCGTTAAACCATTTTGCTTTCGTCGGTTTAAAATTTAATTTATTCATCGCCACTTTAAAGTCTCTTGCATTGTATACATAAAATAGTGCGTAGATTGTTCCTCTTGTTGCTAAAACTCTGTCATACTTTTCACCATTATCAATTACTAATCCTTGAGCTGGCACTCTATCGAAATAAGATTTGGCCAATACTAATTGTTTCAAGTATTGCATTTGTCCTGCTGCGGGTGATTGTAATTCTTCATCCCAATTTTTATTGGCGCCAAAACTAGCATCCTTATTACCCGTTCTATAAAATTGCATCACTGAATTATTTCCATAGGTAAATCCTGCGCCACCCGCAAATACACTCCAGTAAGCATAACGCCGTATGTCTGCTGCTCCCCATCTTATCTCTGCTGAATCATGCAATCCATGCGGAATATTTTCATAGGAAGGCTCTCCATCAAAAGTTGGTTTGATAGGTTTTAATTTATAATCATCATTTACATAACGCCAATTATCTTCCCCATAATGAAGTGTTTCTGTTGATACGGTATCCTGGTCGTACCGCTTATGTCCGCTTTGAAACATATTAAAATCCAGCCAAGGTTCATTATGAAACCAGGTAGAAGATGAATTTCTTCCTCTTGGATGAAAACCTATCAAATGATTTTTATCAATAGATCGGATGGTGTTGCCAATCATAAGCCATTGCTTAAATCCATCGGTTCCTTTTATATCACCACCGTTCAGCCAGATAATATTGCTTTTGCTTTTATAACGGTTCGCCAAAAATGTTGCATAGAGTTTCGCCTGCTCTTCTGTTACCTTTTTAATATTGCCGCCCCATATAGGAACCAAGGCCATATAAATACCACGTTTCTCCGCTTCATTAATGATGAAATCAACATGATCCCAAAAATCATATTCATTGGAATTGTTGAAATTATTTCCTGCTGTAGTAACCGGCATCGAAACATTCTTATTCCGCAATGAAGAATCTCCATACGCATTGACCCCAGCATTCAAATCATGCACCACCATTACCTGTATTACGTTATAACCTTTGCTTTTGCGATCATCCAAATATTTAATCGCCTCATCCCTATTGCATTTTATAAATAACAACCAGCCTGTATCACCCAACCAAAAAAATGGTTTACCATCTTTGGTTTGAAAATATCTTTTATTGGAAGATATCTTTAACGGTTGCAATTGTGCATCCGCTATCAATGTTGCCAATACCAATACTATGGTAAAAATTCTTTTCATGTTTTTTATTTTCCCTTGGTTGGGGGCTTTTTGTCCCCTGACTAAAGTCAGGGGCTAGTCATTATCGCTTTTCCAATTTCTTTGTTTCGATATTATACACAACACTATTTTTCCCATCACTCAACACATATTCATTTTTATTTTGAGAATTAACAGGTTTCATTGTTGAAGCAGCTTTCAATAACTCTTTATCAAAATTATCGGGCAATGATGGCAAACTACCACCAGCCATAAAAACTGCCATAGCAAACTCAGGATAGCTATCACCAGAATAACTTACTGCTTTCTCTGGATATTTATCACGGTACTCTTTCACTGCACGGTACACTTGTTCGAAACTTGTTTTCTTTGGTTTCAATAATCTTGCATGCTGACGGGGTGCTAAATTTTGTCCACCTTTTGGTTCATACGCTGTGCCGTCAGCTTGATAATGCCAATAACGAATATCAATCAAATCAACGATCGCCGCATAAGCTGGGTTATTTAAGATTGCATCCTGCACATCTTTAGTTACACTCAATCCAATGATGGGATGCTTACCGGTTTCTTTTTCCCATTCTCTAATAACCTCCAACCAGAATTTTACAAAATGTAGTGGCCCTGTAAATTCTTCGCCGATCAATTGAATCACACCATTATTATCTTTAAAATTATTCAGGCACTGACGAATATATTTTTTATGCAACTCTTTACGAATGGGATTGGATATATCATAAAACTGTTCAGCATAAAAAATCCTTTTGTCACCTGCAAAATTTACCGGTTCCACAAAACCGGTGTTATTAATATTGTTTGCAGAACGCCATGGAAAATCTACATAGTGAGCACCGGCTTCAATAATATTATGCTGAAAATAATTCTGATGTACTAATACCAATCCTTTTTGATCAGCGAGATCTGCAAATTGTTTTAAGCGGCTCCAATAAAATAAATTATATTTTGTCAAATCATATTTACTCAACCCATCCCAAGCCAATTCTTTCCCACTTCTTGCAAAAGGCAGCTCATAAAATGGCGGCCACACTTCACCATCCATTCTTCTTACTCTTTCATGATCATCTCGTCTTCTATCATACCACAATCCATAATTCTGTTCGATGCCAATAATGTTCCGGGCTTTCATATCATCTGTCAATTCATTTAAATCATCCGTCAATCCTCTTCCTGTACGACCGGGAACAAATCTTGTAATAGCAGGTTGTGCATTTTGCAAATCTTTTCCTTGCACACCACCACTCCACCAGGGAACGGACTGTCTTTTACCGGCGAGTATGGCGTCACCTCTTAGTAGCCAGCCGTTTTTGATTTGTAAGGCGGTCACACCACTAATCGATTGGGAAATCTTGGTTTCAGCAATTTTTAAAAGTTTGTTGTATTCGCTGAGTGCTAAAACTTCACTTTTAAAATCAACCTTTATTGCATTTCGTTTTGATGCACTATCGATCCAGTTTTTTAAGAGCGGCCTTGCTTGCCATGCTTGTTTAGTTAATTCCATTGCTATTTCTACTGAAGGGCTACTGCTTGCTTCTGTAGGTAAAAACATTATTTGCGAAAGCTGATCGACATTTTTATTTAATCGTTGTGACAATTGACCATAAAATAAACTTCTCGGAGTAATTGCATTATTCGATTCACCCCAATAACCATCACCACTAAATTGTGCCCATGATCCAAAAGACCAATTCTGAGCTGTGGGTGGTTTGTAACAATCAATTCTTGCAGCTGTACAATTCCAAAATACACTATTAGCTGCTGCCCAGCCAGCACCGTTACCATCTTGTCCACGATTACCGAATCGCAATGCATTACCATCAACATTTACCACATCAAATAAAACACCACTTGCCCAACTATCTATTGCACCACTGAAGTTGTAAGGTTGAATAGATTCACATTGCACAAATGCATTAGGACCTGCAGCACAATAACCTGTTGCAAAATCATGATAACCATTTTCTGCATAGCAACGTTGAAATAATGTTTGCTGCCCCGTGGTAAAAAAAGTATAGCGTCTTTGTCCACCAATTTCGGAAACAGGGTTAGATGATTTACAATCTTCGACAGTAATTCTTTTGGAAGTTTCTAAAATACTTACTGCAGAGCCAGCGAAATTTTCAAAGTTGATTTGTCGCACCCAGGCATCTTCTGCATTTTCAATATTGATAGCATTCCAGCGATGATCTTCATCCTTCAAATTTGTTTTATCGAAACTTGAGATGCAGCGAATGTTTTCAATGCCACAATTATTAATTCTTGCATTTCCATTATAAAAATAGATGGATGCACCACCAAAAGTCGAATCCAATGCTGTGGTGATAGGTGCATCAATGAAGATAGTATTGCCTTCGATTTTTGTAATGTTGCGGTCGAAAAATAAATCTTTATCACCTTGCTTCCATCCAAGAGCAGATATACCGCCACCAAAAATTTCAGTACCGAGTGTATTGATCCATTTTTGCACTGAAGGGCGGCGTATAATTATTTTACCAGAATGTTCTTTGGCATCCAATCCACCAGCAATATGAAAACTCATTGCATTTACAGGAACATACGCATCCGTAATTTTTATACCCATCAGGTTTTTAGGTATATCATTTTTACCAATAATTTTTATCAGTGCTAATCGGCCAGTACCTGCACCAATGATCGTTGTTCCTTTATCCGTAGCGCCGCTACCACGAAGTACGACTCCACTCGCCGTTATTCTTAATTGTCCGAATACTTCATAAGTTCCTTTTTGTAATAATACTGCACCACGAAAACCATTTGCATCTAACGGAAGTGAGGCAACATAATCTAATGCGGTTTGAATTCGGATGGTAGCATCGCCTTTTGCAATAGGTACTATAACTTTTACATCAACTGTCGGAATAGTTTGCTCCGAAGCTTTATATCCGCAATAAGAAAAATCTGGAATGCGGTTGCCGAGTGAATCGGCATTGTATAAAATGGTTCCTTTATCGACATACAAAGGCAAAACAGGCTTTGATGGTTTTTGAGCCAGCAAAGCCTGTTGATATAGTATCAGAGCTAGTAAAAAAAATAAACCTTTATATAATTGTTTTTTATTCACTGCTACAAAGGCATTTTATCAACGGTTGCCAACTTTTAAAAAGTTGGCAACCGTTTTTATGCTGAATAGAATTACTTTAGTACAAGTGTGATCCCTATTTTTTCATCGGGACAGACACAAGAACAATCATCGTGTTACCCTCACCTGCTAATTAAAATCCTTTTATAACTGTTCCTGTTGGTTTTACATTATTAATGTTTACAACGCTATTTAAATATACTTCAATATTGCTGTAACCACTCGCTGTAATTTTTGCAGCATCCAAAGCATTTTTTGGATTTAATTTATTTTTTGTTTCATAATCATCTGGCATACCATCATTGTCGCTGTCCTTATAAGGAGTGCCTTTGTAATCAGGATAACCTCCTACTTGTGATGGATCGGTGATGATGCCAATTTTATAAGAATCAATTGGCATACGGCGATGCTTGAATTGTGTTTCTGGCAATTTTACATTAGGGCTTACTTCAATTTTACCAGTTGCAACTTGCTTAACGATTCTTGTATCAACTGCATCTCTCTTTGGCAATGTAGCGCCGGCATTTTCTAATACATATTTCCTGGCATCGATAGCAGTCATCAAAGTGAGTTGCGGCATCATTAATGGTTTTGGCCATTTTAAATTAGCCATGTAATCACCCACACCATTTTCCTCTTCCACTTGCACACCACCTGCCCAGTTATCCTTGGTAATAGCAGGATAGCCTTCCATTACATTTCCATTTACATAGGCACGGCCATAAAATTTTTCTTTTAATTTACTTCTGCCGCTTTCTGGTTTTAATATACGATGACCAACATTATTTTTTGGTGTAGCAGGTCCGGGTTGAAAATAATTATTAATGATATTGTATTGGGCTCTGTAATCACCCCCATCAACAGAACGGTGTACCCAATTAAAAATTACATTGTTGACAAAATTGAAAACACCATTCCAACCTACAGATGGATTACGTCCTGCATTATTGGCCCAGAGATTACGCATGAACGTACAATTCTCTCCACCCAGTGTGCTACCGAATGCATGGTTCCAGGTATCCAATGCTTCACTGAAAATAGAATTTTGAATAGTTATGTTTACTGTTGGAAATTTATCTTCAATTTTTCCAGTGCTGTCATTGTACATGTGTCGGTACATACTCATGTTTTCATCCAATCCCCAACTTGCACTAACATGATCAATCATGATATTCCCAATTGGATTACCACCGATAGCATCATCTCTTCTTCCAACCCATGTTTCGCCACGGCGAAAACGCATATAACGAATCACAACATCATGTGTGTTCAACCAAACTGATTCTCCTGCTAAACAAACACCATCACCTGGAGCAGTTTGTCCTTGTATAGTAATATAAGGTGCTCTTATCATCACCGGAGTTTTCAAACGAATGATACCGGCAACATTGAATACTACTATTCTTGCACCGCCCTGTTCACATGCCCAACGAAAACTTCCTTCTCCATCATCATTTAGATTAGTTACAACGATTACTCTTCCACCTCTTCCACCAAAAGAAAATTTACCACCACCTTCAGCACCGGGGAATGCAGGAATATCTGCTTGTGGCAATTCATCAAAACGAGATGCCCATGGAATGTATGGCTTGCCTTCTTTTCCTTCTTTCAAAATAATAGGATAAGCAATAGCCCATACAGAATCTGAATGCTTCGTAGCTGCTTTCATCAAAGAATCAGAAGCCCGTTGCACATCAGCCGGAATATCTGGATACTGTGCTGCTGCATTATGGGTGGCCGCTAAAAAAATAACGATGGCGAGAAGATTTTTTAATTGACTTTTCATTGTAAAATGATTGAGATAGTTGGACGTTTATTTATTGCTATTTACTGTGTGAAATGAATTATTTTTTTTGTTTTAAAAACAAAAGAGAAGATGCGTTCTTCTCTTTCGTATAATCGAATTAACCATTAACCTTACAACTATTTTTCGAACAACTGTTTATTATTACTTTTCGATCTTAAGATCAATCTGGATATATGAATCTTTATTAGGCCCGTTGTTATTGGTATAAAAAACATTCAATGCCCCATACTTACCTGAAGCTGTTTTAAATACTAACACCTGACCCGTTAACAAATTAGTAATTTGAGCAGCCGCTCTATCCGTTTGCGAAAATCTTGTAACGGTACCGGAAGTGAGTGCTGAAACTGCGGCAGTACGAATGGCACCTGCAGATGTAAGCGAAGTGAATGAAACGGAACTGGCTTTAAAAATAGTAGCATTTTTCGTCCAAGTACTTATGTCATACGGTAAAAATGGAGTAACCGTATTGGTAAGTGCATAGATAGTATGCCCTTTTGGTTGAAGCGTTGCAGGGCTTCCTGCCATAACTCTTGTTGTATCATAATAGTATCCAAAATCAATCCTATTGGAGATGGGCGCAGCTTCTGTATAGCTATAAGTGGTGCTATCAGCAATTGAATAATAAGTTTTATTCTTTTTCTCCACTGTATCTGGAACTCTTAAAAGACGGGCACTATAGAAAGAAAAATCAGCACGGGTTGTAACTGTTAAAAGTTTTCCTCCATCCCCCATAAAAACTGCCCGTGCATCTCTTGCTAATACCCGGTAAGAATAATCGCCAGCAGCGCTATCTGCTCTATAACCTTTTACAAAAGAAAAATTTCTTTTATCCGCAAATCCATTCATACGGAAGGTATCGATTCTTACGCCGTTCTTTTGTATTTCTACATAAGATATATCTTCATTAGGAGAAGAAATTTTGAAATCAAAATAAATGCTGTCCTTTGGATTGACAGTTACATCTGTGGTAACATATTTTGAATTGCCAGGTCGGAATTCTACCGTTACATCAAATGCACCCACATCTTCTACTTTCTTTACACAAGAAGCTAAAAACAGGGTCAGCGTCGTTATAATTAAAAAATATTTTTTCATATAAAAATTCATTTAATTGTATTGTTTTATTGCAATGGATCAAATGTTCCATTTATCCAACCTGATGTTTGTTCTAAGAAAAAGTTTTGGTTGAAAAAATTGGGAAATGCATAGAAATAGTATTTAGAAGGTATGTTTATTACATTAGAACCTTCTAATGTACCAACCACACCGGGTGTAGTGTAAATAGAGGTGTACACTGATTTATTGTTCATATTAGCCGTATCTCTTGGTCTTACGCCAAACGCATCAGGAACATCAATATAAATTCTTCCTGCAACGGGTGGATTGGGAAGAGTACCTGCTACATAAGGAAGTTTAGCACCGAGTTTGTAAGATTGACGTGCTGTAATAAGACCAAAATTTCTTGTTCTTCTTAAATCCCAATAGCGTTTGCCTTCCATTGCAAATTCAATCATTCTTTCATTCAATATCAAAGTTCTCATAGAAGCCGCATCAGTAGCAATTGCTAAACCATAATCAAAAGCACCTACAAGAATGCCTGCCCTCTGACGAATTCTACGAACATTATCTTTTGCTTCTGTCAACCGGTTTGTCTCATTCGCACATTCTGCCAAGTTCAACACTACTTCAGCAAACCTCATTTCTATCCAATCCATACCGCTGCCACCACCGGAATTGGAATTATACACAGATTGTGCAGCAGTCAATGTAGGATTGGTAAGGCGCTTGCAATAAAAACCAGTAACGATGGTACCAGATGGTTCATCAGGAACTCCAGTGTGTGTCCATTGTTTGCGGGTAGCTTTTCCACTTAAAGGCCAGGATCCTCCGTTATAGGCAATAGAAGCTTCAAATCTTGGATCCCTATTTTGCCAGAACATAATATTATCGTAACCAGAAGAAGCATGGGTAATAGGCAAGCCGTTATTCATAGTATATGCTTGTACCAAATTCCAAGTAGGCTGGTTAGAGCCACTGGCTCCATCTGTTTCTGATTTTGGACGAGTTACTTGCTCTGTACTAGTACCTACATCCCTTGCGGCGCTATATTTTCTTACCAGTAACACTTCAGCATTATCTTCTACAGTAAAAAGGTTTGCATAAGTTGGGAATAAGGAAATACCATCTGTTATGCATTGATTATATGCAGTAAGATTCGCTTGATAGGCATCCTCCCAGCGTGAAGCAATATTTGATGGATTAAATTGAGGGCTTGCCCAATACAACAATACTTTTCCTTTCATTGCTGATGAAGCTGCCCTGGTGATACGTCCTTTATCACTTGTAGGCCAGCTCGCAGGAAGATATGCTATGGCTGAATCAAGATCTTTTATAATTGCTGCAACACACTCACTTGTTTTAGAACGAGGAACATTCAATTCATCTTCTAATGTTTGCGATTTTAATACCAATGGCACACCGCCATATAAGCTAATCAATCTAAAATAAGTAAAGGCCCTCAAAAAGAAAAACTGTCCTTTCAAAGTAGTCCTAGTTATTTCTGGCAAACTACTATTATCATTCAGGCCTTCAATAGCTATATTACAACGACGGATATCAAAATAACGGTTGGTGGTAATGCCATTTGCTGTTCCAATATCGGTAACAGAATTCTCTACTAATGTGCCATATAAAAATGCTGTATTAGCATTATTCAACTCATCAGAAGTATTATGAATACCACCGAGTGTTGGCCACTGAGGAATTACTAATCCATAGGTTCTGTTGAGAAACAGTCCTACTGCTCCTTCATCACTCCAAATTCTGGAGTCAATCCCCTGCGGGTCTTTAATGTCGAAAAATTCAGCATCCTTTTTACAGGCAGATAAAACCGTAAATAGCGCAAGAGCGGCTATCGCCATTATTTTTCCTGTATTATTTATATATCTCATAATAATTTTTTTTTGTTTCTACTTATAAACTTGCGTTGAGACCAAATGAAATAGTTCTTAGTGTTGGATAAGTACCAAAATTGGATGTATAAGGATCCTTATACTTCAATGGGTTTACAATATTCCAAAGGTTAGTACCAGTAACCATGAACCTGATATCAGGGATACCTATTTTGTCTGTAATCTTTTTAGGTAACTGATAAGAAAGCACCATATTATTGATACGGCTTTGTGTACCATTCACAGCCCAAAAAGTCGAGTTGGCTGTTGCAAGCGGCGCATCTGCCCTCGGGAATTTTCCATTAGGAGTTTCTGGTGACCAATGGTCTGCCCAGAATTTAGCTGCGTTTCTAACTGAAGTCGGAAGAATTCTTGCGTCTGAATCATAGAAACGTTTTCCCCCTATAGAAAGGTTCATATTGGTTGATAACCTGAAAGTTTTATAAGTAACACCGAATGTAAATCCAAAAGAAACAGCAGGGGTGGTTTTGTCAAACATTAAAGTAGCATCTCCAGCCTCAGTTATTTGTCCATCGCCATTTATATCTTCAAAATCCATAAATCCTACTTGTGGTTTTACTCCACCAATCAGGTAATTTGGATTCTTTGCAAGGATAGCATCCACTTCTTCCTGTGTTCTCAAAATTCCTTTTGCTATATAACCAATATTATTACTGTTGTACCTGCGTGGGTCACGGCCAACAGCGATACCTAATTGATCATTACCAAATTGTCCTAAAAGGCTTTCGTTAAAATAGGATTGCAATAACTGGCTGTTGGAGAATCCGAAGTTGGCATCTACATTAAAGCCCCATTCTTTTCCAAATTTTTTACGGTAACCCACTGCAAACTCTGAACCCCAGCTTAATTGTTTATAGTAGTTAACCACTGGTGGTGGTATACCTGCTGTTGGCGGGAATACAGTAGCTGAATAAGTATCATAACCATCATAGGTATAACGCTGATAAAATTCTGCAGTTAAAGTAATCTTGTTATTAAGAAGCGTCGCATCAAACCCTACGTTAAGGCTTCTAGCTTTTTCCCAGGTAAGTAATGGGTTTGGATAAATACTTGGATCCAATCCGCTGGTAGCAGTATTACCAAACAGTATACCGGTGGTTTGTGAAAAACGAGACTCATACAAACGGGCACCTAATCTATCTTCCCCAACTAATCCATAAGTAGCTCTAAGTTTGAGGTTGTTTACAAAACGAATGTTTTTGAAAAAGTTCTCATCACTTATTTTCCAACCTAAACCAACTGATGGAAAGAAACCCCACCTGGTTTCAGGTAAAAAGTTTACAGATGCGTCCGCCCTTCCGATAAACTCAAAGAAGTATTTGTTATTGAGAGAGTAGCTGGCGCGGCTAATGAAAGAACGTTTAGCTGTAACAAATGCCTGTGTGGGCCTTACTACTTCGTTAATACTACCCAATGCCGTAGGGTCATTGCTGAAAGCCCAAAACTCATCTACGCCGGAAACTATTTGTGTGTTTTTTGTCAAAAGAACGTTACGGCTTTCTGATTCGCTTTGATCAAATCCTACCATTACATCAAATTCATGTCCCTTAATTTTTCTGCCGTATGAAAGGGTAGTAAAAAATTGATAGTTATCGGAGATGGTAGTTCCTTCCTGAATATTATCACCGTTTGGAATTCTTATAGTAGGAATAACTGGTCCGGAAGAAGGCACCACCAATTGATTCGAATAAAATAAACTGTTTTGACCTCTTCTTGCAAGGTTGGCCACAGTATAAGAAGGAAAATATCCTTTACTGAGGGCACTTCTGTTATTTTTACCAAACTGCATTCTTGCAGATAACCCTTTTACAAATTTAGGTTTCCATTCCATGGAGAAATTCACTGCAAGCCCCTGCGATTTATTATCCCGGTAAGCTCCAGATCTTTGCAATCCTAATAAACTCCAGTTTCCGTTTTGCGGAGAGGAATTATTGGCACCCTGGAACCCTACTAATTTGTCGCCTAGTATTACCGGCACCCATTTAGGGGTGAGGTATAAAGGACGTATAGTTTGATCATCAGTTTCCGTACTTCCACTGGAATGTGTATTACTTTGGTCGCGGTTGAAATCTGATGCGAAACTGACATCTGCAGTAAGGCCGTCAATAATTTTTGCATTCATACCTGCACGAAGGCTGTATTTACTATTTTCAACAATACCATAGTTACCTTTTTCATTATAATAACTTCCCCCGGCAAAAAAAGTAACCTTATCAGTACCGCCGGAAACAGTTACGGTATGCCTGGTTGTTTTACCATTTTTCCAAAAATAATCATACCATGATTTGTCTTCGATTCCTTTCAAAGAATCCAAATCAGCTTGTGAAAAACGTGTATTGAAAGCAGAGCCTGTCAACTCAAATCCATCATTCAAAAACTTTGCATGTTCGTATGCAGTCATTGTTTTAGGATTGATCGTTGGAGTGGATGTTCCAAAATAACCTGAGTAGGAAATTTTAGGTTTGCCTGCTTTACCTCTTTTTGTAGTTATCAATACAACGCCTTTAGCACCTGCTGCACCATAAATAGCTGCAGAGGCATCTTTCAAAAAGGTTATATCTTCTATCTGGCTGGCATCAAGGTTTTCAAAAAAATCTGCATTGGCTGATTGAGCCCATTGTGCAGGATTTGATATAATTCCGTCAATAACGATTAATGGTTGACTGGTAATACCACCTGCATTACCCGGGAAAGTGGCTGGTGCCACAGTTGAATTACGAAGATTCAGTGTTGTAGTAGAACCGGGTTTACCAGAGGCAAAGCTAACACTCACACCAGGCACTCTGTTTACCAATGCCGAAGGAAGGTTGGCTACAGATATATCTTCAATTTCTGCACCTTTAATAGTTGATACGGCCCCTTGCACATTCACTCTTTTCTTAGTTCCATATCCCACTACCACTACTTCATCCATCTTATTATCAAGTTTTGATAATGATAAGGAAACAGTAGAACCGCTTCCAACTTTTGTTTCGTAAAAAGAATATCCTACATAGGAGAAGTTCAATATAGATTCCGATGAAGGAACAACTATTGAATACTTTCCTTCTGCATTAGTAGTAGCAGCAGTTTGAGTATTTTTTACTCTAACACTTACTCCCTCTAGTGGCAGTTTGGTTTGCTCATCTAATACCGTACCCGTGACGGTTTTTGGTCCCTGGGCTATAGCGAAAAAAGAGCAGCACAGGAATGAAAAGAAAAAAAGCAGCTTCGACAGTCGCAGACTTTTCATATAGCTTTTAGTTTTAGTAATTAAAAAAATTCGCAATCAGTATATATAGGTAAATGATCCGTTCTTATTGATTTTTCTTGGCAGCTTCTCTTTCTTTTATTCTCTTCTGCCATTCCTCCCCTTCTTTTTTCATATCGTATCCCTGTGCAGAAAGATAATTATTGATCCTGCCTTTGTATTTTCCAAACACTGCATGTTTTTTATCTGAGGATTCTGCATCCATTGCCAGTTCCCTTGCTTCTACAAGCCAGGCATACATTTTATCTTTTTGTTCGGTGGTTAATCTTGGCAACATATCCAAATATGCAGCCCATGTAATTGGTAAAACCCTATAAGTCAGCCCGTCTTTTACTTTCTCTACTTGTTCGTCGGTGAGTTGTTCTTTTAATTGAGCAAGAAACTTAGTATGTTGCTGCGTGAGTAGTGATGTTTTTTCTTCCTCTTTCTTTTTAATCGCTGCTGCTGAGGCTTCGCTGCTGAGTGCTTGTGCTTTAATATTATTGGTAGCGATTTTATCTTGCTCTTGTATGGTATTCAATTGAAAATATTGGTTCTTTATTGCATCCAATACTTTTTGATATTTATTAGAATCAGTTAATTCGAGTGTGTTAGTAATTTTTGCAGCACGTTCTGTAATTGTTTTATCATAAGCTGCCTGTTGTTCGGCAGTAGTATTTTGAGCATTGCTATTAATAGCTATAAAAAATAAAACAGCGCTAAAAAAAAGGTTGAGTAAAAAAGTTGTAGAAGCAATAACAGTTTTCCTGTTGGTTACAGCAAGAGAGGGCTGTACATTTTTATTGACAAGCAAAATCCGTTTCATCCAGAAGCCTTTTTTATCGTTAGAAGTTGAATGAATTAACCGTCCAAAGTTTTTCCATTCACGTAGCTAAAGGTACATGGGCTGGTAGGGGTTAACAATGTAAGGTTTTGCTATAATGATGGAATATTTTACTATCTGAACAAATAGTGGATACGTTCAGAATACTCCATAAAACAGCATTAATCAGCAGTTTTTAAAGAAATCCTGCCCGAAATTAAGTTAGGGGAGTTAGCAGTTAATGTAATATTTCCCTTTTTTGAGCCTGATTTTACAATGGCTAATAACATGCCTTTCCAAGCCTTTCTTTTATTACTTACGAAAGAAACCGTATCGGCCTGGTATCCATTATCTGTGGCGGCAATAGCTGCCGGGCCGGAAATAGAAAACTCTATGAGGTTATCCGAATCAGGGACCATGTTTCCATCTCTATCTACTACCCTTGCTGTGATAAAAGAAAGATCCTTCCCATCTGCTTTCAGGTTTTTTTTATCGGCAATCAATTCGATATGATGTGGCTTACCTGCTGTTTTAATTTCTTTTACTAAAATTATTTTCCCATTTTTTCTTGATACAGCTTTTAAAATTCCCGGTTCAAATGCTATACGCCACATTACGTGTAAGGAAGAATCAGTTTTAGTTTTCTTGCCAACAGATTTATTGTTTAAAAATAATTCCACTTCATCAGCATTATTATAATAAGCCCATACATCCACAGTATCGCCTTTGTTCCATGTCCAATGCGGAAAAACATGTAATACATTTTTATTGCTCCATTCACTTTGATACATATAATAAATATCTTTTGGAAACCCTGCTAGATCAACAATTCCGAAATAAGAACTTCTTGCAGGAAACTTTGGATAGGGCATTGGCTCGCCGATATAGTCAAAACCACTCCATACAAAGGCACCTGCTATATGATCATTTCTTTTTACAGCCAACCATGATTTTTCATGAGTGTTTCCCCAATAGGCATAGGTATTATCATAAGCAGCACTGGTATAATCTTTATTGCCGCTGGCAAAAGTATCCTGCACTTTATAATTAGGCGGCCATATACGAATACTATCAGATGGAAATTGATACACACCTCTTGTTTCTAATGCAGAAGCAGTTTCTGTAGCAATAAATTTTTGCCCCGGAAAACGGTTCGGCAATGCGGCGTAATCGTAATCCTTATAATTAAAACCAAGAAGATCTAATGCATTTGCTTTAGTAATAAAATTTTTCTCTGCAAATGTTTCTGTCAATGCAGAAATAACCGGCCTTGTTGGATCTATTCGCTTTACAATTGCGGTCAGCTCTTTTGTAATGGTAGTACCAGTGCTGTCAAACTGTTCCCTTATTTCATTGCCAATGCTCCATACAATAACAGATGGATGATTTCTGTCTCGATAGATCATTGCTTCTAAATCCTGCTTATGCCATTCAGTAAAATCTTTGTAGTAATCAAACTTGTTTTTCTTTTTCTTCCACATGTCGAATGCTTCGTCAATAACCAGGAATCCCATTTCATCACATAAGTCCAGCATGGCTGCTGCAGGTGGGTTGTGTGAAAAACGAATGGCATTGCAACCCATTTCCTTCAAAATTTTTAATTGACGCTTCGCTGCTTCTTTATTAAATGCTGCGCCTAATGCACCAAGATCGTGATGCATGCAAACACCTTGCAGTTTTACCGGTAAATCATTCAAATAAAATCCAGTGCTGGATTGAAATTCAATTTTTCTAATTCCGATGGAAGTAGCAATTGCATCAACAACTTTTCCTTTTGAGTATAATTTTATTTCAAGATTGTATAAATAAGGATTGGCTGGCGACCATAGTACCGGATTTTGAACACCCCATACTCCATCTGTGCGATCAATACCAAAACGGCCACCCCATACGGAGTCTGCCTTGAATTGGTGCTTTGCCTTATTCAAGATAATTCCACTTTTATTCTTTAAAATAAATTCTACTTCTACGTTTTCATTTTTAGAAGTGAAATTGTTTATATCCAAAGAACTAAAATTTATATTGCCAAATACAGCACCGGTATCTTTATGATTATATACATCCCATTGTCCATGATTTCTGCGGAACAAGGTAGGAATGATAAAAAAATTACCTAATGATAATTGACTTGTTATGATCATTTTTACATCTCTATAAATTCCACTGCCGGTATACCAGCGGCTATTGGGTTGTTGGCTATTGTCTACTTTAACAGCTATTACATTTTTCTGTGGTGAGGGTTTTAAATGTTTGGTCAAATCGTAACGAAAGTTAACATAACCGTTGGGTCGCTTACCAAGATAATGCCCATTGATCCACACCTCACTATTCTGATATACACCATCAAACTCAATACTTACATTTTTATTCTTAGTTGATGCTGGCAATACAAATACTTTTCTATACCAACCTATTCCGCCCGGCAATGAACCTCCCTGATTGGTAGCAGGTGCATCTTTTGAAAAATTCAATTCAATGCTCCAATCATGTGGGAGATTTAATGTTCGCCATTTTGTATCGTTATGGTCTGCAGCAATAGCAGTACTATCGTTTCCTAAAAAAAATTTCCAGTCGTTATTAAAATCAATAATAGTACGTGGAGATTGTGCATGCGCAGTTTGCAGTATGAGCAAGAATATATATAAGAGGTCTTTTTTCATTTATTTTTAAATACGCTATTTCAATTTTGTTTTGTAAGTATAAGTTCCAGATCCAGTTTTGATGGATGTTTTATTGCCTGGTAAAAATATTTCAGCCGTTGTATTAACAGGAATTAATACTTCCAATTCAAACTCACCATTATTAATTTTCCAAGATGATTTTATCGCTCCGTAAGGCGATAGAAATGCACCCATGACTTTTTTTACATCGCCAACTACTTGCGGTCTTATTTCAATTTTATTAAACGCAACAGAATTATCTGCTTGTTTAATGCCTGCAAGCCCGGCATAAAACCATTCCATCAAATGTCCTAGCATCAAATGATTATTACTAACTGATTCATACGCTTGCCAACTCTCCGTTAGTGCAGTGGCACCATGCTTTAATTGAAAGCCATAACCGGGCACATCATCACGACTGTTCATATCAAAAATAATATCACTTCTTCCTGCATCTTCCAATGCCCGCAATACATAGCGATAACCAATATCACCAGCAGTAAGTGCATTGTTGCGGCTACGAATATCTTTTACCAATGCATCAATGACTGCTTTTTTATTTTGCGGTTCCACCAATCCCATATACAATGCCATTGCATTGGCTGTTTGGCTGGCAAAATCATATTGCATTTTTTGTTTGTCGAAAAAAGTTTTATTAAATGCATTTTTTACTTGTGTTGCTAATTGCTGGTAAATATTTATGTCGGAAGTTTTATTCAGCAGCTTTGCAATTCGGATCATCAAAGTAAGATCATAGTACAAAGTGGCAGTGGCAGTAACACCCATTTTCGTCATTTGTGCAAAGCCAGATTTTTTGGGGCCGATATCAAACCAATCACCTAAGCCATGTTTTAAAATAAACAAGGAGTCTTTTGTCAAAAGATAGTCAACGTATTTTTTCATCATTGGATAAGCAGTCAACAAGGTTTCCTTATCGCCGTACCATTTATAATTATACCAGGGCAAAATGATCGCAGCACTTCCCCACTCTGGTGATTCATCAAATGGTGGAGTGAATGCAACGAACTCAGGACTTATCTCTGGAATTTTTCCATCGGCATATTGTGCATTCATCATATCATTCACTACTTTCTTACATAATGATGCGATATCATAATTATACTGAATTGATTCTCCCATCAAGTGGGTTTGTTCCAGCCAACCCAATTTTTCCCGATGAGGACAATCGGTAAACACACTTACCATATTACTTTTTACTGCCCAATCTATTAATGTATTTGTTTTATTAAACAATTCATTGGAACTAATGAATGAACTGATAGTAGGTGCAGCATTTCTTATATGCAAGCCTTGCACATTTTTTACAACTGGCAAATCAAGCATACTATCTTTCGCAATACATTCTATCTGAATGTAGCGAAAACCGGTATAAGTAAATTGCGGTTGCCAGCTTTCTGTTTCGCTTCCTTTTAAAATATAAGTAAAATAAGATGGTGAGCCTGTTGCTTTTTGATTAACAGTACCGTCCGCATTTAATAATTCTGCACAACAAATTTTTATACTATCACCTTTCCTACCATTTACAGTAATTGATGGAATTCCCGAAAAATTTTGACCTGCATCATAAACCGTAATGCTCTTTGATAATTCTTTTTTACCAATAGCACCAAAGCGCTGCATTACTTTTAACGGCTCTTGTGTTTGTGAAATTAATTGAGGTGGTCCATCGGTGATGATTACTTTTTTCCAGGCTGTATCAATAAAGTTAGGAGCACTCCATCCTTGCTGTTCCAGGTTCGCATCATAATCTTCGCCACCAAAAATGCTGCTGAATATAATCGGTGATGGTGCCGTCTTCCATGTTTCATCACTTATAATATTTTCGATTGTACCATCCGTATATTCGATAATAGTCCGCAATATCATTTTTGGATGACCATAAGCACCGGTCATTTTTCGATAGCGCTGACCGGGGATATAAAAAAATCCATTGCCCAACATCCCTCCAATTACATTCATTCCTTGTTGCAGATTAGAGGTTACATCAAATGTGACATATTGTGCTTGCTTGCTATAGTTCGTCCATCCCGGATCTAAAAAATGATCGCCGATTTTTTTCCCATTAATAAATAATTCAAACTGTCCTAACCCACAGATATAGGCAGTAGCTGATTTAATTTTTTTTCTCAATTCAAATTCCTTTCTGATTAATGGCAATACGTTTCTTCTCGGCCCCCAACTTCTTTTTCCATTTTGATGCACCAGAGGAACGATTCGTAAAGAATCCATTATTTCATCGTAGCCAATCCATTTTGCTTCTGCCCAATCATTTTGTTGCAGCAAACCCATTTGCCATGTGGCAGGAATACTCCAATTAGAACTATTGCCTTTATTATCCCATGTCTTTACTTTCCAGAAATATCTTTTTGTAGCATTGAGTTTTTTCCCTTTGTATAGAACCTGTATGGAAGTGCTGGCACTAATTTTTTTTGAATCCCATACATTGCCAATATCTTTTTGCAGCAGTTTCTCATCATCGCTGACTAAAATTTGATAAGCAATCTGCAGCACATTTTTATTGTTACTCAACAAATGCCAACTGAATGTGGGATTTATTTTATCAACACCAATAGGATTGCTGCTATTCTCCACCTGCAGATTGGAAACCCGTAGCTGGGCGAAGCCAAGTGTCGTTTGTAAAAAAAATATAATTGCTACTAAAAATTTCATCGCTGTTATTTATTGAATGTCTATACCGCTGATGGCTAATCCTTTCCCGTTTTCTAAAACCAATCTAACGATATAATTTCCGGCGTTAATCATACTGGCGGTGTTAATAGTAAACTGATTCCATTTGCCTTCACGGGTAAATGTAAAACTAACTTCTTCTTCCAGCATCATGGCATCACCGGGACCAATTAACTGGAGCTTACCTTTTATAGGCTGTTGGTTACCATAAAAATATTTCATGGTAATGGAGTAAATATCTGCCGCACCGATTTGGATAGGATAATCGATAGTTGTTTTTTCATTTGTTTTAATACTGGCAACTTCTCTTCCGGCAAATTGTTCTTTCTTTACCCCTTCACTTGCTACAATCACATTGGTACGATATTGAGTGATTGATTTGAGGTCGTATGCGGGTTGCATATTGTTTACAGGAACTATTGCAACAATAAAATGAGAAGGGATTTTATCAACCGACTCCCCTTTTTTTAATCTCCGTTTATAAACATTATAAGTTTTACCACCATCTTCATCCGTAATTATTTGTGAGGCGGTATTTTCTAATCCTTGCTCAAAAGAAGGAGTTGAGTTTTGTGCTGGTATACCAAAAAAAATGTCAGTTTCCTTTTTGGTCCAATAATATGCTGACCCCTTCATCCCTTTTTCTTCAAATTGCATCCAATCTGCGCCATATAAATTGGAAGGCAAACTATTGAATTGTATGTTTTCTGATAAATATACTTTGTCGCCAATATCCATCCATGATTTCATTGTATAACCTTCTACCGTTGCCCTTGAGGCGTATTTATTTTGTCCACTCTTTTTGTTGGCAATAGCAATTGCCGCAATAACAGCCTCTCCTGCTTTACTTTCAGGAAATGAAATAATCATTTTACCACCACTCACTTTTGTATTTACAATTTTTTTCAATGCGGTGTTTGTTCCTGATTCACTCCAAATATCCAAATCATTCAATACGGTTTTTCCATTAATAGCAACATCAAACAATCGCATGCCACTTGCTTTCATACCTCCACCAATACCCAGCCATGGTTCAATAAAATATAATTCCACCAAATATTCACCATCGGCTACCGGGAATTCATATTGCAGTTGATGTTTTCCGTATCGGAAGTCTTGAAACAGTTTCCAATCTTTTGTTCCCCGTATTGGAGAAAAAGTTCTTCGTTGGCTGGCAAAATTTTCCGGCAGTTCTGTAAAATTTTTTGTCCATGATGTTGCAAAATTTTTATCGGCCAGCCAGTTGTTTCCGTTTTCGTCTTTATAAGCCGGGCCTCCGCAATTTATGCGATAAACATAACTGTAGTTGTGTTGAGGGTTTAACAAGTTGGAATGCCTATCGTTGAAGTCCTTGAAATTTGGTGATTGCGGTAAATGATTCAATACAATTACGTCGGTCGATGCGATTGTTCCATTGACATAAGCAACAGCACTTAACACATTGTATCGGATGTTAACACTATCCCATTGAAAATGGGTACCAATACCATTTCTTTTTCTTTTTCCCAATGAACTTCCATTAATATCATTAAACAATTCCACTTCATCACAATTGGAATAAACAATAATACTATCTTTTATGCCCGGTGTCATCCAACGATTGGGCCATGTATGAGAAACGATGTACACCATTGGCGAAGTTTCTTTCGAAGCATAATTACTACGGTACATATAAAAGGCATCGGTTGGTTCTTCCCATGGAGTGAGTAAGCCTTTATAATTAACAGGACCAATTCTATCCAATTCTCTTAAGCCTTCACCGCCTTGCACTCTCCCGGGGTTATCATGCGAAGTGAGTAACCAAAAGAATTGTCCTGCAACGCTATCTTTAACTGATTCTGCCAAACGAATTTTTTGTTCCATCAACTGTACCATTCTATCTTCTGATAAAATTCCATTTTGTTCGAATCCACCTTCTGTATGTAAATCAATGGTACGCCATGCGCCATATTCTCCAATAAGAATTTGTTTTTTTATATCTGATGCATAGGTTGCAGGATTACCACCATAAGTGCCGGTCCAGTTTTGTGGTACATCCCAGTCAGTGCCTTCACCGCCATTACAAGTGGTAACTAACCGTTGTGATGAAGCAGTGGGATCTAACGAACGAATTAATGCTGTACACTCTTCTGCAAAATCTTTCGGCAACTTACTTTCATTTTGTAAGCCCCATAAAATAACTGATGGATCATTTCTTCTTTCAATTACCCATTCTTTCAAAAGTGTTTTAAAATTTTCTCTGAACTCTTTTGTATCATACCATACATGGGCTGATAATTGTGTCCACCACAGAATGCCTTTCTCATTACACAATTTTCCATACAATAAATTATGTGGTTGGTGCCCATCACGAAATGCATTGAAACCGGCCGCTTGAATCCATTTCATTCTAGCAAAAATCTGTTCCTTACTGAAAGCATGGCTTTGTCCAATTAAGTGTTCGTATTCTGCAATGCCATTTATGAAAACAGGTTTGCCATTAAGAATAAATTGATTGCTGGGGTTTTTCCAATTGATAGTGCGGAAACCAAAAGGCGTTTCTATTTTATCAACAACAACATTATTTATCGCAACCGTAGTAATAATTTTATAGAGGTATGGATTTTCTAAAGACCATAGTTGCAAAAAGAAAAGCGGAATAAGCATCCGTTGTTTTGTTTCCACCTCAACAGAGTCGTTAGGTTGAAACTTTCTGTTGCTATAAAAAGATGTAACAGCGTTTCCTTTTGCATCAACTAGCAGATGCTTAATTCTTACTTCTTTGTTTGATCTGGAATAATTTTTAATGGTAGTATTAACAAAAATATCTACCATCCCTTCTTTAATATCCGCCCATGCATGAACACCAAATGGTTCTATGCGAACATCATTAGTAACTATCAAATGTACAGGACGAAAAATACCTAATGGTTGCGAGCCTTCTGAAAATCCTCTTTCATCACTGCAGCCTCCGCAAACCCAGGGCAAATCTTTTATATTGGCAGGATGCGAAGCTTTTACCTCCAATTGATTTTTTGAACCATCTGTTTTAATAACATCTGTTGCATCTAATGTAAATGTTGTCCGGCCACCAGCATGTGAGCCAATCATTTTTTTATTTAACCAAACTGTTGCATAAGAACCTACGCCTTCAAAATAAAGAAAGAAACGTTTTCCATTTTTGGATTGCTTGATTGTAAATTCTTTTTTATAGATAGCATCTGCATGTAAATTGCCGTGTACTAATCTTCTGTAACCATAATAGTCATCCCAATTGTGAGGAATGTTAACTTTTTTTGATTCGTTGATTGTGGTTAATGTAGTAAGCCAATCGTTATTGAGAGCAATGTCTTGACGCTGTGAGTAAGCGGTGAACCACGAACACAGGAAGAAAAGAAGATATACTAAGAAATTTCTTTTTAATTCTTTTTGCCTTTGAGCCTTTGTGGTTTGATCTGATGCACATAGAACGGGACGATAAATGGTGTCCCGATTAAAATACGGGATAGACTGACGCAAAGGACGATCATCCCTGTTACTATTGCTGGCTAAAAAAAAACATTTATAGTTTATTAAGCGACGCATCAAATTTATATATCCCGTTTTTAACTGTTGAAATATTCTTTACGAGCCCATTGTATCGCAATAACAATGGTTGTCCGGCCTTAGAAATAATTTTTAACTGTTGCAATTTACTATTGCGCCATTTGATATCTAAAACAAAACCACCTCTTGCACAAATACCTTTGACTTCGCCACTGGCAAAAGCATCGGGTAATGCAGGTAAAATATCAATATAATTTGTGTGACTTTGCAACAACATTTCTCCAATACCGGCTGCGCCACCAAAATTTCCATCAATCTGAAATGGAGGATGTGCATCAAATAAATTTGGATAACTTCCTGCATCTCCTTTCACTGGGGTTAATAACATCTTAATCATTTTAAATGCATGCTCACCATCTTTAAATCTTGCCCAGCAATTTATTTTCCAACCAAGACTCCAACCTGTTGCTGCATCACCGCGATACACTAAGGATTGCTTTGCCGCATTCATCATTGCAGGATTATCATCATAATTAATTTCATTGCCCGGATACATACCCCACAGATGAGAAATATGGCGATGCTTATTCGTGGTATCGTCTATATCTTTCATCCATTCTTGCAACTGACCGTACCTCCCAATTTTATTAGGAGCTATTTGTTTTATTTTTTCACTGAGTGAACTTGTTAAAGCTGCATCTGTGTTCAATAGTTTAGCTGCTACAATAACATTGCTAAATAAATTACGAATGATTTGATGATCCATAGTTGGTCCTGCAACCAATCCACCTTGCTCGGGAGAATTAGATGGTGTGCTGATCAAATAACCTGTTTGTGGATCCTTAATTAAAAACGAATTGAAGAACAACGCAGCTTCCTTCATGATGGGATAAGCTTTCTGCCGCAAGAAATTTTTATCCTGTGTAAATAAATAATGCTCCCATAGATGTTGACAAAGCCAAGCACCGCCTGTAACCCATATACCATGATTGCTCGCATTTATCGGCGCAGTACCTCTCCATAAATCTGTATTGTGATGCAAAACCCATCCTGGTGCATTATAATGATCTCTTGCTGTACTTTTTCCTGTTACAGCCAGTTCATCAATCATATCAAATAAAGGCTGGTGCATTGGAGATAGATTCAATAATTCTGCCGGCCAATAATTCATTTGCGCATTGATATTGGTAGTGTACTTGCTGCCCCATGGTGGATTGAGTAAATCATTCCAGATGCCTTGAAGATTAGCAGGTCTTGTTCCCGGTCTTGATGAGGCGATAAGCAAATATCTTCCATACTGAGTGTACAATGCAGCAAATGATGGATCATTTCCGTGGGCAAAGTTCTTTAATCGTTCTACCGTTGACAGAAGTTTATTGTTTTCACTTCCTAATGATATGGAAAAAGTATTAAACCATTTTTGGTATTCAATGATATGTGCCGACCTTATCTGCTGGTATGTTTTAGATCCAATTGATTCTAATGCATTGGTGCAGGGCAAAGATGGATCAGCGGTTACATCATGATAATTTTTATAGTTGGTACCAGCAGTTAAATAAATCGTTGCTTCATCGGCATTCGTAATTTTCAATTGATCATTACTAAAACTTAGTGAACCACCTTTCAACAATAATTGGAGATAACTTTTTCCTTCTAATGCGCCATTTCGAACTTTTAATGAAAGAATAATGGTTTTACTGTTTAGTTGCTTGATAGTATAATTCTTGTGAGGGCTGCTAAGAATTGCACTAAAATTGATGCTTGCTTTTTTATTTGCGGCAAGATGAGTAACCACTGCTTGACTAGGAGCCGATATAAAATACTCCCTCTTATAATTGATACCATTTACGGAATAAGAAGTTGTAGCAATTGCATTCGAAATATCCAATTCCCGTTTGTAATTAATAAACCCATTGGTATTATCAAATTTCAAATTCAAATCTCCGAAAGGCTGATAACTTGCCTGGAATGTTCCCACAGCGGGCGGATTATCATTTACTATATAATAATTCCATTCCCCATTCAATGAAATCTTTGCTACTTCGTTATTCAATGGATAAATGCCGATATGATTTACCGTGTCTTTATAGCCGTAGATGCCGCCTTTATCGAAAAAATTAAGTACTAAAACCGCAATCGTGTTTTTGCCTTTATGTAAATTTTCTTTCGCTATTGCATATTTTCTTCCTTCAGTATTTTGTTGGGTACCGACTAATACACCATTTACATAAGTATAATCATGATCACGAATGCGATTTAGATCAAGCAGCATATCTTTTGGCTCCCAATCATTGGGCAATACAAAACTTTTGCGCAACCAGACTGCTCCATCCAATCCTTCAAAGCCAACCGTTTCCCATCCATCCCAACTGGGCACCGTCATTTTTTTCCATTGGCTATCATCAAAACCTTCAGCTATATACTTCTTATTTGCGATTACTTCATTGATCCAACTTGTTTTTTCTGCTTCAAAACTTTTCAATCCCATAAATTCTGTCCATGCCAATGCCTCTGCTTCTTTTTGCTTTCCTGCAAACAATAATTGTCGTATACTATCTAAATATTTATAGGCGCCGGGCCTGCTATAATTTCTTGGCTCACCCGTCCACAATGTTTCTTCATTGAATTGTATCCGATCATTATCAACTCCACCAAATACCATAGCGCCAATTCTTCCATTGCCAAGTGGCAGTGCTTCCGTCCATTTTATTGCAGGTTGGTTGTACCACAATTTTAGATCCTGCGCCGTTAGGTTATTCGCAATCACTAACCACAAGACGAGTAAAAAGCAATTATTTTTTATTTTATTACTCATTGTTTTACTTCTTCCTTTTTAACGTCTTCCGCAATTATAACAGTAGCGTTACCAAGGGTATTATTCTTCAATTGTATATTTTGTGTGGCAGCGCCTTTTACTTCAAGAAAAACTTGGGTTCCGGTAAATGGCCAATTATTTTGCAGCAATACCTCTTTCACATTGGTCAATCGAATTAGGGGAGTTGATGCTATTGGTTTTGCAGAACCCAATCCATTGATCATTATTCTTTCTGATTTTTCAATCGATAATGACGGGCCAGTTTTTGTATTCACCCGTACCTGGTTCAATTCAATATCCTTTGCATTGCGGATAACAATTCCTGTTTCTGCTTCGAATACTACATCGGTCAAACTGATCTCACTCACGGGCATTTCATCCAAACCATTTATAAACATCGCCTGTTTTGTATAAGCGGTGATATTACTCAAGCGAATATTTCTAAACTGCGGTGTACGTTCAGAAACAGGCTCGGGGCTGCTTTTTGAATACTCCATATCAAGTACAATGGCCTGCGCTTTTATATTCTTCATTACGATATTATCCACACGAATATCTTCAACCACTCCACCTCTTCCTCTTGTGGTTTTGATACGAATGCCACGATCCGTTCCATCGAACACACAATTACTGATAGTTATCTTTTTGACGTCACCACTCATTTCGCTTCCTATTACTACGCCTCCATGTCCACTAAGCATCGTGCAATTAGTAATGGTATAATTTTCAGCAGGTGTTGCTTTTGTTCTTCCCGGCAAATCTTTGCCTGATTTGATAGTGATACAATCGTCACCCACACTAATATGGCAATCCGAAATATGTACATACCTGCATGATGATGGATTAATACCGTCTGTATTGGGTGATTTCGGATTATCGATCGTCAATCCTTTAATAGTTACATTCTCACAAAACTCAGGAGTGACGGTCCAGAAAGGTGAATTGGTAATAGTAATTCCTTCTATGAGTACGTTTTTACAATATAATGGTTGAATAAAAGGTGGACGTAAAAAACCAATCTTCATTTGTCTTGGATCATCCGGCAATAAAATAGTTGCATTCAGGCTGTCGAATGTTTGCTGCCATTTATCTCTTGGAAACTGGTCTTTAGGAAAATTCAATGCATGATCCCACCATTTTTTTCCATGGCCATTTATTTTTCCACGACCAGTGATAGCAATATTTTCTTCTTTGTATGCATAAAACAAAGGTGAGAAACTAAACACATCAACACCTTCATAACGGCTTTGCACCATTGGCAAGTAATCATTGAAATTATCAGAGAAATGCAATTCCGCACCAGCATCAATCAAAATAGTAATGTTACTTTTCAAATAAATTGGACCAGTTAAATATTTTCCAGCAGGAAAATAAACGGTACCACCTCCTTTCTTTGAAGCAGCAGCTATCGCATTGGCGATAGATTTTGTAGCTATTTTACTGCTATCATTTTTCGCCCCGTATTTGGTTACATCAAAATACTGTTGTGCTTTTGAGCCGCTACCAATAAAAGCAAAGAAAAATAATACCAGGATTTTTTTCATTTAATTATTTATTAAACAAGTATTCGATAATTATTCAAACAGCCAATCGATGTTTTTATTCTTTGGATCACTCATCAGTCCTGCATCGTATATCGGTACAATAGTAGTGCCGTCTATAAAACCTAATATCAAACAAACTCCTTTTTCCAATTTCAATGTATTCTTGCCAGCTTTAAAGCTATAAGTATGAATATTTACTGGTGGTAAACCATCAATTGCAATCGCATTGGATATTTTAATTTCTGATTGTCCATAATCATCTGCACTTGCATTAGTTTCCAATTCAGGTACTTTCAAGAAAACAGTGTCAACTGTAAATGCTGCTCTCTGTGCTTTAAAATATCCTACTAATACTTTTACTGGCTTATCAGTACTAAAAGAAATTTCTTTCGGCTGCTGCATTATTTTCCTGAAGGATAATGGTACTGCCTTCAATCCTTTTAGTTCGGGAGCTAATTGTTTTATAACAAAAGAAGTGTCACTGAAAACTTTGCTGTTGATGTCTAAATTAATAACTGGTAAATCCAGTTGCACCGAAGCATTGGCAAACGGTTGAACTGTTACTGTATTAACTGGTGATGCATTTTTAAGTGAATCAATTTTATGTTTAAATGTATTCAACTCTGTTTCAAAAACTGGTAACATCTCAGTCCAATGCTTGAAAGTACCGTTGCTGCCACGCACCGGAATTTTGCGTTGCTGTGTTTGCATACTGTTAGAATAGAGATAGGTCATTTGTGTTTGTGTTGCAAGTTTCCTATAGGCCTCCACACTTTTCGTCAGCAAATATGCTGCACTGTCTAAATCTTGTATATTGTTGGAATACTTATACTTTAAAACCTTTAAGGCTGCCCTGGCTTTAAATCCATAGTGATAAGCCAGGTTCCTGTACGAAAGGACATCTTCAAAAAGTCGTGTAAACTCGTCCTTATTTTTAGTTATTTTTTCAAAAAAGAAATTCATCTGCCCTGTCATCACTGCCATATCGCCATGTTGTTGAACTTCATTGATTACCTGTAGCGGTGTTTCACCAACATGTGGCAAACCTTTCCATTCCTTATCAGCGTAATCAAGCAACATTTCTCCTTCGGGTGCTTCTGCATCATACAGCAGTGTAAATAAACCATAACGATACGGATTGATCAATTGTGTCATCAGCATACCTAAGGTAAGCGTTTGACGGTTACCATCTGTAATGCCGAAACGACGTAACAACTTTGGGGCAATCTCTCCTGTCTCGTCATAAAGAGTCAGTATTTTTCGTCCATCTGATATTGAACATCCATACTTCTCTGCCAGCAATTTGCTCCAATAAATTATCTCATCTTCCCTGCTTCTTTTTGCTTTCCATGCATAGCGGCTCCACGCTTTGTACCAAATCCAATCTCTTTCTATTTGTAACAAACGTTTTCCTTTTACACTATCGGCACTATAAGGCCAATCCCAATAAGATGCCTGCGGATACAAATGCAAACCATTTCCACCCATTACTTCATGCATTCCAATTACGGACTGTTGAATAAAATCGGGTGACCCATAACGGAAGGGTTCAAGGTTAGCGAGTATGTGTACATTTTCTATTTGTACACTACCAAGTTTGCTTAATGTTTGATGAAGCTTTGCCCAATCACCTCTTGGTCTTGCATAGGTTAATGCTTCACCGTTAAACTTTGCTTCGGTATATAAATTTTTATACAAGGGCAAAGATGCTTTCATCACAGCAGGTGCATCGGTATCATGTGCCCGCAAAACAATCGGTGGCTCACCTGTTTTTCCCAATGCTTTTAATCCATCTTGCACACCGGGGATAATTGTTTTTGTAAACCATTCGATGTCATCATTGCCCGTTCCTTCCATTGCTTCACCGAGACAAACCATTAAACCCACATTCGGATATTTCTCAACAAAAGCTGCGATAGATTTTCTGGTATAATCTGCAATGATTGGAACGATGTGCCGTTCTCTTTCCTGTGTTTTTATTTTATGATGTTCTGCAAAGGGTTTTGATACGATGATATTGTAAAACATTTGTATCACCCATATTCCTCTTTTATCTGCTTCGCTAGTAATGAAGCGATAAATCTCTTCGTTCTTTTTAAATGTAGCCTCATCCACTTCAACGGCGTAAGGATAATCTTTTAATCGCACCAATGAAGCAAAAGGATGACCATTCCATAAATAGAGAGAGTTCATTCTATTATCCACCATAGAGTCTAAGACCTGTATCCATAATTTTTTATCATATAACCAGGGAAAAGTTTCCGGCGTATAGGGATATTCATAAACATTTCTTCCCGGTAAGTAAGTGGATTTTTGTATACCAATACATTGGCCTCTTAAAACCATTTCAGGGGCATCGGAAATATTTAACGACTTGGGATATGCTTTAAGTTTTTTAAGTTGCTCAGAAAATTCCAAACATCCATACAGAAACCCCGTCTCATCAGATCCTTTAATAGTAGTTTTATTATTGGATGTTGTGATCGTGAATCCTTCTTTCGGGCCTTTTTTATAATCATAAGTAATGGAATGATTTGCCCTCTTCAATCCCAATGCTTTTTCTGTCGTAATGATTTTTTCCAACCCGAATTTTTCCCGGGGGCTTGGTATTTTATCGCCCCAACCCACTTGCGCTAAAACAAGTTGATCGACAAAAAGAAATGCTATTAGGATTATTCGCTTCATTATTTAACAATTGTCAATTCATTCAAATACTTTTCCAACATCGTATAGCGGGAATTATCAATTTTATTTCTATCATTCTCATCGTTTTCGTTTAAACCATTCTTCTTTTCCCAGTCATCCGGCATTCCATCTTTATCGGTATCCACTGGGGCAATTCCATTTTTGTAACTACTCCAACCACCTACCTGGCTGGGATGATCGATAATACCTGGCTTTCCAAATACACCTTTACCAATAGCGGTACCATTTTTTGTTTCATTGATTACCCTTTCATCCACAGCATCCCGTTTTGGCAATATAGCACCAGCATATTTCAATACCCTATTATAAGCATCCGTTGCGCTTTGTTGTGGTAATGGTGCTGTAATTTGAAAAGCTTTTTCTACAATTGCATTCTTCGGATAACTTTCTTCGGATAAATCAACACCGCGATCATTTTTTTTGGTTAACGATTTATCTCCTTCCATTATGTTACCATCCACAAACCATTGGCCTGTTCCTTTTGCTCTATCCTTTTGATAATTTGCATGAACAAATTTTAATTCAGTTGGTGATGCAGGGCCGGGTTTATAATAATTGTTAATGATATTCACTTGCGACACACCACCAGCAATATTTACCTCACCTCCATAAGCAGCATTGGCATTGCCCCAATTATAAATAACATTATTACGGTAATCAACAATAGCCATCGTATCATGTGCCCTTGCACCGTTGAATCGTACAGCCCTGCTATTTTGATGCGCAATTAAATTGTGATGATAGCTTGCATATTGGCCTCCCCATACACCGCCATAAGAACGATGACCCTTGGCATGTCCTGCTTCATATAATCCTTCACTAACAATACACCATTGCACAGTAATATTTTTCATATCGTACATGGCCGCACATTCTTCATTGGCCCAGCTAAAACTGCAATGATCGATTATTACATCATGACAGTTTTCCATATCAAACCCATACAATCCTTTTTTATCGGTACCACCGGGACGGGAGCGAATAAAACGGATAATGATATTTCCATGGTTCCCTTTGCTAGAAGCGCCATTAAGAATCAATGAATAATTTTTCAAACAAATACCATCACCCGGTGCAGTTTGTCCTGCGATAGTCAGGTTGGATCTTTTTATTTGAATGTTAGATTGCAATTCGATAATTCCACTCACAGAAAAAATAACCGTAAGCGGCTCTCCGGGAAATTGTTCTAAAGCATTTCTAAAACTACCTTCTCCTTTATCACTCAAATTGGAAACAGCAACTACTTTACCACCACGTCCGCCACTTGCGTATTTTCCAAATCCTTCGGCACCGGGAAATGCGAATGGTTTGTTTTCTTGGGCAGCAAGTTCGATACTGATCAAAAAAATAACTAACAGAGAAAAGTATTTTGAAAATATTTTGTTGTCTTTCATTATCACATTTTTTAGAAAATAAAGAGAGGGGAAACTGAGAGCAGTTTCCCCGTTTTTTTGATATCTGCTTTGCTATATGAAAGATGCTTATTTCCTTTTATTAATAATTGGGTTCAATCCCACCTATTCTACTTGATTCATAGGCTGCTTCCACACAAGCCATGGTATTGATACAGTCCTCTACTGAATTATCTGGCCGATTAATAGTTCCTTCTTTCGATAATAAAACTTGTGCCATGCTACCGATAAATGCATGTGGAAACCAACTGCCATCGATTTCTTTTTTCTTCCAGGTTTTATTCTTTCCATTCTCAGTTAGAATGTATTCGAATTTATCCGTTTCACCTTCGGGATAATTTTTTAATACACCAAAGCTGATCTTAACAGCACCTTTGCTTCCTTCAAATTTCATATAAGACTGTTGCCTTCCTTTTCCATAGTCATGACAATGATTGGTAAGAATATTTGACCGTATCATTTCTCCATAGTCCATTATAATATTGCTACGTACCGATGCCAGTTCCTTCATAGCAGGATGCTTTACCGTTTTTGCATACACCGTCTTTGGGTTTCCTAATAAACTTCTTATCAGATCGATATAATGAATACTGTGATATAAAATTTCGACACGTTCTGTTTTAAATAAAAAATCCCATAGATGCCAAGGTGTGTAAACATTTACATTCACTTCTATGTCCAACAACTCACCCAACCTTCCTTCCGCCAGCATTTTTCTAAGTTCCATTATAAATGGTGCATAACGCAACTGAAAATTTACCGCTGCAATCATTTTTTTAGAACGGGTAAGTTTTAATATTTTGTTGGCCTCATCGAAATTTTCTCCCATCGGCTTTTGCAACAATACTGTTGCTCCTTCGGGAAGTTTTTCCAGCACTTCAATCATTGCCGATCCGGGAACTGCTAAATCAAAAACAGTTTCACTTGTTGCGTCAGCGAGCATTGCATCTAAGTTGTTGTACCATTTCGGAATATCAAAAGATGCTGCTGTTGTTGTCGATTTTTCAATATCAATATCAAAAATTCCCTGCACATTATATCCTGCAATTTTATAGGCGGGCAAGTGAGCACTGTTCACTATACCACCAGCCCCGATAATAAAAATCGGGAATTGTTTTACTGGTATTTGATTACTAATTGTCATTAATTATGCCTCGCTTCCTAAATAATTTCCATAGGTTAATATTAGCACCGCTGCTATTAATATTAGAAGCGCAAATGCTAATATTCTTTTGGTTTTCGTGCTGCAATTTTTCCATTCCTTCATTATCAGCCCGGCGATGGTGCTAAATAGCACCAGCATGATCATATGGATCGTCCAACTGGTAAATTTATAATTGCCCATACGCACATGACCGAGGTTATACATAAAAAATTGTCCATACCACAAACAACCAGTGAGCAGCGCCATTAAATAATTAGTGGATAAGCCTTTTTTCCCTTCAGCAGGCTTGTTGTATTCTCCAAAAGTTTTTTCTTTATTGTGTAAATACAAACAATAAACTAATGTAGTCAAGAAGGCTCCTGAGTTAGAGAAAATATAAATTACATTACCTTCAAATTGACCGGCTCCATGTGCCGCAGCAATATCAGCAATTGGCTGTCCCTGGTCTAATGAAAAACCATAGAGCGCAGATAATACACCGGCAAGTAAACAAAGCGGTAATCCTTTTGCAAGAGAAAAATCTGATTTTATATTCTGTAATTTTTCTAAATCTTTTTCTTTATTTCTTCCGGCAAAACCACAAAAGGCAATACCCACCGCTCCCATCGCCACACCACTTACTATAAAACCTGCTCCATTGTTTTTTAATACATCATCTAATGTTCCATTTACAATTGGTGGTAATAAAGTTCCCAGTACACAACTGATACCAACTGCAATTGCATAGGTCAATGAAAAGCCTACATAACGAATAGCAACGCCAAATGCAATACCGCCAATCCCATAAGCCACACCGAATAAAAAAGATTTTAACATCGCAGAAGTCGGTGCTTCCTGCAGTACAGTTAATAAATCAGGTATGGTAATAAATGCAACTACGATGGGCAGTATCAACCAGCAAACCAATGCTTGGGCCAACCAATAAGTTTGCCAGCTCCAGCCGATAACTTTTTTTTGTGGCGTATAACATAGCGCAGCACTCGAAGCTCCCACAGCATGATATAGAACACCGGCGATGACACTCATAATAGAATAGTTGCTCCTTTACAGTTTATAAAATTGCTGTGCGTTGTAATAAAAAACTTTTTCGATTTCTTCTTCCGTTAATAATTCATTTAATATTTGCTGATAGGCATTCCATGTTTCGGTATAACTGCCTGCGAGTAATGATACCGGCCAATCGCCGCCGCAACAACAACGATCAACTCCGAATTGCTCCAACGCAAATACAATAGCAGGTTTCAAATCGTCATTAGTCCAAATATTATTTTTTCCGCACGCCGTTCCCAGTCCAGAGATTTTTGTATAACAGTTTTTATTGGTAGCTGCTGTTTTCATCAATGATTTCCAGTTCTCATAAATTCCTTCACGTTCTATTCTTGGGTGATTGAGGTGATCGAAAATCATTTTCAAATCCGGTACTTTCTCTGCTACTTCTAAAACAGTTTCAATATGCTCTGGCAAAACGCCTACTACATCATAGCTAATATTATTTGCTGCTAATAGTTTTAAGCTTTCAATTACGGCTGGTTGTAACAACCATTTTGGATCTGCCTCATCATGTATCAAATGACGAACACCTTTGAAATAATTATTCTTCAAATATTTTTCTTCAAGAGCTTTTTCTGTTGCTGCAGTCTGCAATAGAGGCAACCATCCCACCACGCCTTTTATCCAAGCTGTTTCATTGGCTACCTGCAACATCCAATCGGTATCTTCAAAATTATTAGCTGCTTGAACCAGCACACCACTGGTAATATTCAGTTGTTTTCGCTCTGATTCAATTTCGTCAATATGATAACTGCGGTTTAAAATAGAAGTATCACCATCAAGCCATGAATAATGCGCCTTTTGAAAATCCCAGGTATGAATATGTGTGTCCGCAATCATGTTTATTTAATTTCAAAAGAGGCACCCCTATAAGAAATCTAATTAGTTGTTTGCATCTCTTTAATCAATCCCAATCGCTTTTCGATCGATTCATTGTGTTCACCCAACATCGGCGCACCTTTATCCGATACTAACAAATTTCCATCTACTCGTATCGGGCAGCGGGTAGTTGTAACGGATAAACCATTATTTGTTTTTACAACTATCTCCATATTCAATGTGCGATAACCTTGTTCATTAGTAAGTTTATCATAATCTAAAACTGGTGCACACCATATATCTGCTTTTTCTAAAACCGACAACCAATAGGCCGCTGTGTTACTCAATAAATGTGTTGCCAGCATTTTTTTAATCTCATCTCTTTTAGCAAACCAATCATTGCTATCGCTAAATTGTTTCAATGGTTCGCAACCGAGTAATTCTGCTAACAAAACAATATTGTTCATTGCTAATGCAATATAACCCTCATTTGTTTTATAAATTCCGTAGGGCGCTGCTACATAAGCATGGGCACTGTTGATAGCACTGCGGACGGGCAATTGATTCCCATCATTATAATAACAGGTTAATACTTCAAATTGAAAATCAAGAATACTTTCGAGCATACTTACCTGTACCAACGCACCATTTCCATTGATAGTCCTTTTATATAAGCAAGCTAAAATGCCCTGTGCAATATGTGTACCTGCCATGATATCTACCACCGCAACACCCATTGGAGTTGGTGCTTCATTATTATTATTACTAAGCCAGGTAAGTCCCGATGCTGCCTGCAATAAAAGATCTTGTCCAGGCAAATCTTTCCAGGGACCTTCATTTCCAAAACCAGTTACTTCAGCATACACAATAGAAGGATTGATTGCTTTTACTGTTTCATAATCCAATCCAATACGCTCCATCACACCCGGGCGAAAATTATGCATCATGACATCTGCTTTCTTTAAAAGCTCTTTTACTTTTTCAAGGTCATCTGCATTTTTTAAATCTGCTGCATAGCTTTGTTTATTTCTATTGATGGCATGAAAGATGGTTGATTCGCCTTCAATCATTACATCTGATACATACAATTGCCTGCAAATATCTCCAGTGCCGGGCTTCTCAATTTTTATAACAGTCGCACCCATATCCGCCAATCGCAATGCTGCAGACGGACCAGATAAAAACTGGCTGAAATCAATAACCAATATGTCTTTTAATAAATTCATTTAAATCTGTGAACTTTATATGCTCTAAATATTAAAATCAAAAATCAAAAATCAAAAATCAAAAATCAAAAATCAAAAATCAAAAATCTTAATTCTTAACTCCCAACACCTCCTGCCTCACTTTCTCATTATCCTCCCCCAATTGCGGCGCTCCTTTATCTGAAAATATTCTTTCGCCATTTATCCGAATGGGGCATCTTGTTGTAATAATATTTTCATCGCCTGCTTTTATGGTTTGATGCATTTGTAATTTCTTATACGCTTCATGGTTAATTAATTTTTCCCAGTCAAAAACTTCCATCGCCCACAATCCTTCTTCTTGTAAATGCTTTAACCAGTATTCCGTTTTATTTGTTTTTAAATGTTGTGTCAATATTTCTTTTATCTCATCTCTATGAGAAAAAGCTTGTTCTTTTGAAAATGTTTCCAATGCAACACAATCAATTGCTTTTGCCAGAATATGAATGTCCATCATGGCCAGCGCAATATATCCATCAGCCGTTTCATACAGACCATAAGGTGCACTCAGTAATGGATGTCCATTGCTGATTACGCTACGCTGCGGTTGTTTACTGCTTGCATAATAAGTAGTCAATAATTCAAATTGAAAATCTAATAACGATTCCATTAAGCTTATTTCTATCAATGCCCCAATACCGGTTTTTTGTCTGCGAATTAAACCTCCTAATATTCCTTGTACTAATTGTGCGCCGCACAAAATATCTGCAATAGAAATTCCAAAAGGAACCGGGCCATTACTTCCATTACCTGTTGTCCATGCTACCCCGGTAATAGATTGTAATAATAAATCCTGGCCAGGTTTTGTTTTCCAAGGGCCTTCAGTACCATAGCCAGAAATTTCTGCATAAATAATTTTTGGATTAATCTCTTTTGCACAGGCATAGTCCAATCCGGCTTTCTTCATTACACCCGGACGAAAATTATGAATGATCACATCCGCTTTCTTAATGAGCTTCTTTATTGTTGCTAAATCTTCAGGGTCTTTTATATCAGCCGCAAAACTTTCTTTGTTTCTATTGATAGTATGAAACAATAAAGAATTTTCATCCACCCAAATATTTTTGATAGGCAATTTTCTTCCGGCGTCACCGCCCTTCGGACGTTCGATTTTTATGACCCTTGCTCCCAAATCAGCAAGGCGCAAACCTGCCGATGGGCCTGAAAGGTATTGGCTGAATTCCAGCACCACTAATCCTTGTAAAGGCAAATCCATCATGCTGTAATTATTGTTGATTGTAACAAACTATTTTGATAAATGCTGTTCATTTCTTCTAATGCTTTTGCAGGATCTTCATCATTCATGATACATTCTTGCAATGGCGTACCTGCATGATCCTGGAAATGCAAATAACCATTATACCTCGGACGAACATATCCATTATCCATCACTGGTAATACATTGCTAAAAAAATCTGTCGTTAACCGATTCGCTTCTTTATCAACCCATGCTGTCCGATGACCCGGCTGTCCTCCATGTTGCACATACATGGTACGTTGAAATTCATTAGAGACCACCATTGCGGCAAAATCAATTGCTATACCTTTTTGTAAACTAAATGCAGAAACTGCTATACCAGTTCCGCCAATGGTGGTTCTTAATTTATTTCCACCGAAAGAAACAACATCTGTGTATTGCAATAATTTATTCGCATAACCAATTCGGGAATAATTAGAATAGCCATAAGCAAATGGACAGTACCAATAATCATCAGTAGTGGTCATCAATTCAGCAACAGCAATCGGGTTTTTTGTAAACATCGATTTATCCACCAATGAATATAATTCTTTCATTGTTTCAATTGCTTTTATTCCGGTCGCTTTATCGATAATTTCATCGTCATTTTGAAAAGGTTCTTTTCCATTTGCTATACAAAATGTATAAAAATTCATGAGCAAATCAATTGGAATAGCAGGTATGGCTACCTTTCCTCTCTTTGCAAGGCTTATCAATTCTTCCCAAGTTTTAGGAATAACGGTTTTATTTTTTTCCAATAAATCTTTTCTATAACTGGCAGCAGGCGTAGCAGCATCAATAGCCAATGCCCATTGTTTATCATCATAATTATAACTCTGATATGAATAACCAACAGAGTTATTGAATTGATCATCCAAATATTCTTTTGATAAATATTCATTCAATGGCAACACGCAATGTGTGGCAGCCGCACAGCCCACCCAGGGATGATCGATTATTAACAGATCATATTCTGTTGTCAATTTTTCAATTGGAAAATCTGCGAATTCCTGTAAGCTTCTTTTCTTCCAATGTATCTCAATACCGGGATGCAATTCAGAATAGCGTTGTGATGCAGCAAGCAAAGGCGTAATACCCCTGCTATGCCCCCATGTTATTCCTTTTAAAATTGTTCCTACCATTTCTTAGGCGTCTTTTTTATTCACTAACAAAATATGTTCGCATACCATAACTAACTCACCATGCTGGTTAAATGTTTCAACCAACTCTGTCACCAAACCGAAGCCGGGTTTTTTATGATCCTTTTTATCTTTAATTGTAATCGTAACTTTTATGGTATCGTTGATAAATACAGGTTTGATAAAACGCAGCCGTTCATAGCCATAAGTCATCGCAACTTCATTAACTAAGTCAGCAGTGAGTCCAATAGCAATGGTGAAAATGAGTGTGCCGTGTGCAATCCTTTTTTTGAAAGGTTGTGTTTTGCACCATTCTTCGTCCATATGATGAGGGAAAAAATCGCCTGATTGACCGGCGTGGATTACGATATCTGTTCTGTAACTGTCCGACCCTTTGTTTGCCGTGTAGCAGCTAGCTCAAACTCTTCGAAATACTTTTTAATAAACATGTGGCAGCCAAGAATTGGTTAGGCAATCGTATCGTTGATATACAGGCAAAAAACACTTGTAAATCAGAACATTAAATTAGAACTGATTGGTGCGCTGTTCAATGCCAAGTTTTACTATAATGATGGAATATTTTACTATCAGTTGTATGGAGTAAATAACTGATTATAACGGGAAATGAAGGAGTTGGGTGAAAATAACGGGTAAATAATACTGTACTATATCAAATGCATTTCACGCAAAGACGCAAAGTTTACCGCAAAGGAAACTATAAGTCTTATGCCTTTATCTCTTTGTGCCTTTGCGTGAAATCTAAAATTACTTCACACCAAACTTATAAACCGAACTCGTTTTATAAACTTTTCCCGGTTCTAATAAGGTAGATGGAAACGATGGTTGATTAGGAGAATCAGGAAAATGTTGTGTCTCTAAACAAAATGCAGTTCTGTAATCATCCGTAGCACCTTTGCTTTTATTTTTTCCTGCCATAAAATTACCACCATAAAATTGAAGCCCTGGTTCAGTAGTCGAAACTTCCATTACGATACCGCTTTTATCACCAATTACATGTGCAGCATGATTCAAACCAGTTCCTGTATGCGCATTCAACACAAAATTGTGATCGTAGCCAGCACCATTTTTAATTTGTTCGTTAGTAGTATCATTTACATGAAGTCCAATAGCAGTCTCTTTACGAAAATCGAATGGAGTGCCCTCCACTTTTTCATGCTTACCAGTGGGTATTAATGTAACATCAACAGGAGTATACAAATCTGCATTAATCATCAGCAAGTGATTATTGATCGTACCACTACCCGGACCATTCAGATTAAAATATGCATGGTTGGTCAAATTGCAAATTGTTTTTTTATCAGTCGTTGCTTCGTAATCTATCTTTACTTCGTTGTCATCAGTTAAGGTATAAGTAACTTTTACATTCAGCTTACCTGGAAAACCTTCTTCACCATCAGCAGAAACATAAATTAGTTCCAATGCATTTTCACCAATAGGTTTTGCATCCCATACCTGCGCCTGGAAACCTTTGGGGCCACCATGTAAAGAGTTCACTCCATTATTAGCTGCGAGTGTATATTCTGTTCCATCAATTTTGAATTTTCCCTTAGCAATACGGTTTCCATATCTGCCAATGATAGCACCATAATAAGGATCGGTAGTGGTGCTTAAAAAATCTTTGATATTATCAAAACCTATAATCACATCGGTTGGTTTGCCCGTTTTATCAGGCACCACCAAGCTTACTACTCTTGCACCCCAATTAGTAATAGCAGCTTGCATTCCTTTGGAATTCTTCAAAGTATAAAGCGTAACTTTCTTACCATCAACAGTTGTATCGAAAGCGGCGGCAGCCGGTAATAAAGGGGCCGTAGTAGTTGTTGTATCGGTCATGGTGGTGGTAGATTTTTTATCGCCGCTACTGTTGCAGGAGAATAGTACAATAGAAAGGAATACTACAGTAGCAGGAAGGAGTTTAAATTTCATATAACATTTTTAATCGTTGGCAAAAATAAAGGTAACAGGATGGACTTGTCCACCCTTTGTCCTGCTAATATAAATTATTTTACAAATAATTGTCAAATTAACAATTATATTTTTATCTTCATTTTTTCACAGCCATAGGTTCTGGCTATTTTAGTAAATCGATTAGCAAGCCATACATGACACATTATTCTCACCAGGCAAGAATGTTGGTAGCAGTGGACTGCATCATCTTCGGCTTCGACGGAAAAGAGTTGAAGTTGCTGCTGGTGCAACGTGCCATGGAACCGGAAGCTGGTAAATGGAGCCTGATGGGTGGCTTTGTTCAGCAAAAAGAAACAGTACCCGCCGCCGCTGCAAGAGTATTAAAAAAATTGACCGGCATCGCCAATGTATATCTCGAAGAATTACATTCCTTCAGCGAACCCAATCGTGACCCCGAAGAAAGGACCATTGCTATAGCACATTTTGCACTGATAGATATTCATAAATATGAAAAACAAATCAGTGATGAATATCATGCTGAATGGTTTCCATTAAAAAAAATTCCCAAACTCATCTTCGATCATACAAAGATGATAGCCGCTGCTAAAAACAAATTGCAGTACAAAGCGGCTTTTCATCCAATACTATTTGAACTGCTTCCCGGCAAATTCTCTATACCACAATTACAAAATTTATATGAAGAAGTATATGATGTGGTATTAGATAAAAGAAATTTCAGTCGCAAAATATTATCAACAAAATTATTGGTAAAGCAAACGGAGAAAGATAAAGCTGGTTCAAGAAAAGGTGCTTTCTATTATAAGTTGGATAGAAAACAATACGATGCCAATTTTCATGCAGTGCTAAATATTATTCCTAATCCAGATTCATTTTTAAAATAATTGATTAACATGAACGAATATGTAATAGGTGTTGATTATGGAACGGATTCCGTTCGTTCTATATTAGTAAATGCCGCCAATGGTGAAGAAATCGCTGCTTCCATTTTCTATTATCCAAGATGGAAAGAAGGATTGTATTGTAATGCAGCAGAAAATCAATTTCGTCAGCATCCATTGGACTATGTGGAAGGATTGGAACATACTATCAAAGGATGTTTGCAAAAAGCAGGACCTGATATTACTCAACATGTAAAAGCCATTTCTGTTGATACCACCGGCTCCTCTCCTGTTGCTGTTGATAAAACTGGAACACCATTAGCCATGACCGAAGGATTTGAAAACAATCCCAACGCCATGTTTGTGTTATGGAAAGATCATACCAGTGTGGAAGAAGCAGCTCAGATAAATGAATATGCAACAAAATTTCCCATCAACTATTTACAGTACGTTGGTGGTATTTATTCATCTGAATGGTTTTGGGCAAAACTGTTGCATGTACTAAGAGAAGATGAAGCAGTAAGAAATAAAATCGCCTCCTGGGTGGAGCATTGCGATTGGGTTCCATTTTTATTATCGGGTGGAACAGATGTAACAAAATTGAAAAGAGGTGTATGCAGTGCCGGGCACAAAGCATTATGGGCAGAAGCATTTGATGGATTGCCACCCAATGATTTTTTTAGTTCACTCGATCCACTATTAGATGGCTTCACCAAAAAATTATTTACTGAAACTTATACAGCCGATAAAGCAGTGGGTAATCTTTCGCAAGAATGGGCAACAAAATTGGGTTTATCAACCAATGTAGTCATCGGCGTCGGAGCATTCGATGCGCACATGGGTGCTATCGGCGGACAAATAGAACCATATCATTTAAGTAAGGTAATGGGCACCTCTACCTGTGATATATTGGTAGCACCATTAAGTGACATAGAAGGAAAATTAGTAAAAGGAATTTGCGGGCAAGTAAATGGATCGGTCATTCCAAACATGATTGGATTAGAAGCAGGACAATCTGCCTTCGGTGATATTTATGCATGGTTTAAATCGATCTTAGAATGGCCTGCAAAAAATTTATTACAAGATTCATCAGTGATAGATAGTGCCACTGCAGAAAAACTGCAACAGGAAATGTCGGACAAATTAATCGCTACATTATCTGCACAAGCTGCTGCATTAACACCTGATGAAAATGCAGTGTTGGCCGTTGATTGGATGAATGGCCGTCGTACGCCAGACGCCAACCAATTATTAGAAGGTGCTATCACCAATTTAAGTTTAGGCACCAATGCTCCTAAAATATTTTATGCATTAGTAGAAGCAACTTGCTTCGGTGCCAAAGCAATTGTGGATCGTTTCATTGATGAAGGCATTCCTGTAAAAGGATTGATCGGCTTAGGTGGTGTTGCAAAAAAATCTCCATTCATTATGCAAATGATGGCAGATGTAATGAACATGCCGATCCGTATTCATAAAAGCGAACAGACCTGTGCATTGGGTGCAGCCATGTGTGCAGCAACAGTGGCAGGCATTTATCCAAAAGTAGAAGATGCCATGGAAGCAATGGGACATGGATTTGATACAGCCTATAATCCGAATAAAAAAAGAGTAGCGTTCTTTAAGAAGCGATATAAAAAGTATAAGAAGCTGGGAGCATTTGTGGAGAAACAAGTGAAGAGTTAAGAATGTAGAATTAAGAGTTATGAGTTCATAAAAATTCGGAGGCTCTATGACTTGCCCCTTGATTTATCAAGGGGATAAAAGATGATTTCAATTTGACTTGCCCCCGGATTTATCCGGGGGATAAAATGAAATTAAACATCGCACAGAGGAAAAGAGAGAAAGAGGAATTGACTTGCCCCCGGATTTATCCGGGGGATATAAAATAAAAAAAAGATTATGAGCAAATACAAAAAAATAAAACAAGAATGCTACGAAGCCAATATGGAATTGCCCAAGTTGAACCTTGTATTATTCACCTTTGGTAATGTAAGTGTCGTAGATCGGGAGCAACAAGTATTCGCCATCAAACCAAGTGGTGTGCCGTATGAAGATCTGAAAGCCGATGATATGGTGATTGTAGATTTTGATGGTAATACAGTAAAAGGTGATATGCGTCCATCCAGTGATACCAAATCACATGCAGTGTTATACAAGCATTGGGAAAAAATTGGCGCCATTGTTCATACACATAGCACTTATGCAACAGCATGGGCGCAAGCGCAAAGAGATATTCCAATTTTTGGAACCACACATGCTGATTATAACACAGTCAACATTCCTTGTGCACCACCCATGAGTGATGACATGATCAAAGGCAATTACGAATACGAAACTGGTTTTCAAATTTTGAATTGTTTCAAAGAAAGAAATCTTTCTTATGAAGAAGTGGAAATGATTTTGATTGGCAATCATGCACCATTTACCTGGGGGAAGAATGGACATAAAGCGGTGCACAATGCAGCGGTATTAGAACAAGTTGCTAAGATGGCATGGCTGACCGAACAGATCAATCCCAATGCACCACGATTAAAAGATGCATTAATTAAAAAACATTTTGAAAGAAAACATGGACCGGATAGTTATTACGGTCAATAGATAGAATATGGGCACACGGATGACACAGATTGGACGGATGCACACAGATTTTTTGCTGCTTCGCAGAAAGTAGGATTTGGAAGTTCAAAAAGATTTCGGTTTATAATATCCATAATTCTGCGTAGCAGAATAATCTGTGTTCATCTGTAAATAAGAAATAAAGACTGACATAGATTTGAAAACAACTAAAAACAAAATCGATTAAATCCGTCTAATCCGCGTTATCCGTGTGCAAAAAAACCCAAAAAATTAAAAAAATAAAAACCACTAAAATGAGTTTACCCGATTTAAAAAATTTTGAAGTATGGTTTGTCACCGGCAGCCAGCATTTATACGGACCAGAAACACTACAACAAGTAGCAGAGCATTCACAAAAAATTGCTGATGCATTATCCGCTGCTAAAAATATTCCGGTACAGGTATTATTCAAACCAGTAGTCAAATCACCCGACGAAATTTATAATATCTGCGTCGCAGCAAACACCGCTAACAATTGCATCGGTATCATTACCTGGATGCATACCTTCTCCCCTGCTAAAATGTGGATCAATGGGTTGAAGATTTTACAAAAGCCCATGTTGCATTTGCATACACAATACAATCGGGACATTCCATGGGCTACCATTGATATGGACTTCATGAATTTAAACCAATCCGCACATGGCGATCGGGAATTTGGTTTTATGATGAGCCGTATGCGCATGGAAAGAAAAGTGGTGGTGGGCCATTGGGAAAATACAGAAGTACATGAAAAAATAAATACCTGGGCCCGTGCCGCTGCCGGCTGGCACGATATGCAGAATGCAAAATTTGTTCGCTTTGGTGATAATATGCGTGAAGTAGCTGTTACCGATGGCGACAAAGTAGAAGCACAATATAAATTTGGTTATTCGGTCAACACACATGGTATTGGTGATCTCGTTGCAGTTATTAATGCAACAACCGAAAGCCAGATCGATGAGCTGGTGGATGTCTATAATAAAGAATACAATGTTGCCGCCTCTTTATTAAAAAATGGCGCACAATATCAATCACTCCGTGAAGCTGCCAAGATCGAATACGGCATGCGCAAATTTTTAGAAGATGGAAACTACAAAGGCTTTACCGACACCTTCGAAGACTTGCACGGCATGGCACAATTGCCCGGCTTACCTACACAACGATTAATGGCAGAAGGTTATGGCTTCGGTGGCGAAGGTGATTGGAAAACTTCCGTACTTGTCCGCACATTGAAAGTAATGGGATCAGGATTGAAAGGTGGTAACTCTTTTATGGAAGATTATACCTATCATTTTGAACCGGGAAATAATTTAGTACTTGGATCTCATATGTTGGAAATATGCCCAAGCATCGCCAATGGAAAACCAAATGTAGAAATACATCCATTAGGTATTGGTGGCAAAGCAGATCCTGTTCGTTTGGTATTTAATGTGGGTGGCGGTGCTGCACTCAATGCATCGATTGTTGATATGGGCAACCGTTTCCGTTTATTGGTCAATGAAGTGGAAGCTGTAGCACCCAAACATGATTTACCAAAACTCCCTGTTGCAAGAGTTCTTTGGAAACCATTGCCGGATATGCAAACAGCATGTGCAGCGTGGATCTATGCAGGCGGCGCACATCATACTGCGTATAGTCAAAACCTGACTACCGAACATATGGAAGATTTTGCAGCAATGGCAGGGATAGAAATCGTAGTAATAGATAAAGACACTAACGTCCGTAATTTCAAAAATGAATTGCGCTGGAACGATGCAGCATTTAGATTAACTAAATAAAACACTTACATTTAAAAAACTAAAACTTGCTTTATGAAATGAACCCAGGCAATTGTTCTCAACCATTATTGCTGGGCGAATTACATGTGGCTAAAATCAAATAAAAACTAAACACATGAACGGATTAGCTACCATTGATTACGTCGTATTCCTGGTTTACTTTGTATTAGTAGCGGGTTATGGTTATTGGATTTACCAGCGCAAGAAAAAAGCAGTATCCGATAGCCACGATTTCTTTCTCGCCGAAGGTTCGCTTACCTGGTGGGCTATTGGTGCATCACTCATCGCATCCAATATCAGTGCCGAGCAATTTATCGGCATGAGTGGCGAAGGTTTTAATGTAGGTGTTGCTGTTGCAGCCTACGAGTGGATCGCCGCAGTCGCTTTGATCATCATTGCCATTTGGTTTATACCTATCTATCTCAAGAATAAGATATACACCATGCCGCAGTTTTTAAAAACACGGTACAATGAAACGGTGGCACTCATCATGGCTATCTTCTGGTTGTTCTTATACATCTTTGTCAACTTCACTTCTATCTTATACCTCGGTTCTGTTGCCATCAACGAATTACTCGGTGGTGGCCACCTGCATACCGTCATGATTGTATTAATGGCAATGGCATTATTAATTACACTCGGTGGTATGAAAGTAATTGGATATACCGATGTAATACAGGTAGCCGTGTTGATCATTGGTGGCTTGGCAACCATCTATCTCGCTTTACAAATTGTAGATGAAAGAATCAACGGTGTGGCCAATGGTAGTGTTATCACTGGTTTCAAAACATTGATGGGGCAAGCACCCGATCACTTCCATATGATACTCGATAAACCGACCGAAACAACTGGTGTAATCGGCACAGAGAACAACAACAATATCATGAAATACATTGCGCTCCCCGGTATAGCCATGTACTTCGCAGGGCAATGGATCGTAAACCTCAACTATTGGGGTTGCAATCAATACATCACACAACGGGCATTGGGTGCTAATTTAGAAACTGCACGCAAAGGAATTTTATTCGCCGGCTTTATGAAATTATTGATGCCGGTAATTGTAATGCTTCCCGGTATTGCTGCATATGTATTGTATAAAAATGGGCAACTACCCGGCTTTAGTGGTGGCAAAGATGGAGCTTACTCTGCCGTACTCGCTTTCTTACCCGCGGGGTTAAAAGGATTAGCAGTAGCAGCATTAACAGCCGCTATCGTTGCATCACTCGCTGGTAAAGCAAATAGTATCTCCACCATTTTCACCTTGGATATTTATAAAAAATACATCAACAAAAATTCGGACGAAAAGAAAATGGTATGGACAGGCCGTATGACGGTTTTTGTTTCCATGATCATTGCGATGATATTTACCTGGAGCGATACACTCGGCATCAGCCAGGAAGGTGGTTTCACCTTCATTCAAAAATATACGGGCTTTATCAGCCCCGGTGTGTTTGCCATGTTTATACTTGGCTTCTTTTGGAAACGCACCACAGGCACTGCTGCATTAGTTGGTTTGATACTCGGTTTTGTACTCGCCATCTTCTTTAATAATTATGCAGTAGGCATATTTGGAAAAGAAACATTGCTCTATACCGCCTTTGAATACCAAACCATGAAAGATGGATTAGTGCAAACACATGTAGAAATTCCATTCCTCATCAATATGGGTTGGTCCTTCTTCTTTACTGTTGCTGCTATGGTAGGCATTAGTATGGCAGGGCCAAAAGTAAATCCAAAAGCATTTGAAATAGACAGCAGCATGTTCAAATTAAAACCATCAACAGTGGCATTGATTGTTGTTACGTTGTTGATACTGACGTTGCTGTATGTGAAGTTTTGGTAGGAAGACTTAGATCATTCAGTATAAAAAAAGCTCCACGATTAGTGGAGCTTTTTTTTGTTGTTTATCGCTCATGGGCAATTATTCATTATTTAGCCAGCAGCATTAACACAGATGTTCGTTCCTTGCGTCGCCCTCTTGTACGACATTAACACCGATGAATACAAAACGGCCTCACACTTGTCCTAACCTTTTCTTACTTTGAGATAGTTTTACGTTTTAATATGAATAGGTTCGCTTATGAATGAATCAATCTTATCCAAATTAGAAGCATCTAGAAAAGAACTTTTAGACTTAGGTCTAAGAAATTCTCTACTTAATTATAAAACTCCAGCAGCTAGAGGAGTACGCATCGTACAAGAAAAATCAGCGGCAGTTTTTGAAATCCTCGTGAAACAAAATAAGGCTATGAGCTTTATTGGACATCCTGATAAAGAAGAGAGTTCAGAAGATTTAGTAACTCCTGAACTTACGCAACCCGAATTAGAATTTTCTTATGTCGATACCAAATTGCAAACAAATGAAACAGAAAAAAAATTACAATCAAGGCTTTTAAACACTTACTATATAGCAAATACTAATATAGAAGAACAGGGAGTTAATATCCTATATATTGCTCTTGGATCTCTAATTTGGTTTGAATCAGAAAATAGTTCGCAGGAAATCAAAGCTCCGCTAGTGCTTATTCCTGTTAAATTGGAACGGTCAAGCGCGGCTGAAAGATTTAGATTAAAATATTCAGGAGAAGAAATTGGTGCAAACATATCGCTACAGGAAAAAATGAAAGAATTCGATTTAAAAATTCCTGACTTACCAGAAATAGATGATTTCAATATTGATATTTATTTTAAAAATATTGAGCAAATAATAACGAAAAAAACAAAATGGAAAGTTGACCCCGATTCAATCGAACTAGGCTTTTTTTCATTTGGAAAATTTCTAATCTATATAGATCTAGATAATAATAAATGGCCTCAGAATAAAAAGCCAATTGATAATGTTCTGTTACAAAACCTTTACAAAGATGGTTTTCAACAAGATGATTTACCATTTAATGATAATACTTTTATTGATGATGAGACAAATGCTAATGATATATTTCAAGTTGTAGATGCAGATAGCTCTCAGATATTAAGTATTCTTGCTGCTAGGTCAGGTAAAAATCTCATAATTCAAGGCCCACCCGGAACAGGAAAGTCGCAAACCATCACAAACATTATTGCAGATGCTGTAGGTCAAGGTAAAAAGATTCTTTTTGTAGCAGAAAAATTAGCAGCATTAGAAGTAGTAAAGCGAAGATTAGATAATAATGGTTTAGGCGAGTCTTGCCTGGAATTACATAGTCAGAAAGCCAATAAAAAGGAAATGCATCGAGAGTTGATGCGTATTGTAGAATTAGGCAAGCCTAATTTAGATAAATTACAGCAAGATGTTTTACTGTTAAGCAAACTTCGGGAAGAGTTAAACACTTACTGCAAAGATGTTAATACAGAAATAGGAAAGAGCAAGCTGAATACACACCAATTGATTGGTCTTTTATTAAAAATATCAAGTAATACGAGTTCAATAGAACTTCCCAAATTTCAAATTGATAATTTTTCACAATGGGACAATGAAAAAATTAAGAGAGTTGAAGCTTTTGCTGAAAGAATCCAAGCAATGTTAAAAAAAATTGGCATCCCAAATCAACTTATATTTTGGGGTAGCAAGTTGCAGGTCTTAATGCCGCAAGAGCAAGAAAGCTTACTTAGCCATTTAGAAAGTACAACTAAATCAACTCAAGAATTAAACATTGTATCTGAAGCAATCACAAATGAAATAAACATTCGTAATTCAACGACTTACTCTGAATCGGAATATATTCTTGCAATTTTAAAACTTATTTCATCAGCTCCTGATTTAAAGGACTTAAATATTTCAAATGATGCATGGGTTTTAAGAAAGGATGATATTGCCGAAATTATTTCTGCTTCGAAAGAATTAGCATCATTACATGAAAAGTACGAAAATATCTTTGTGCCCGAAGCTTGGGATTTTAATGTTTTGGAGCTAAAGCAAGATTTGCTGGCACATGGAGAAAAATGGTCTTTCCAGCACATTGGGATCCTAAGCTTAGAATTCCACGTGGACAAGATGTCGCGGCCGCTTCTATAGTG
>JADMIO011826943.1_pt1 | contig 95853 bp, 116 predicted proteins | sample 8958161 | NCBI WGS metagenome assembly JADMIO01 (sample SAMN16585339, study PRJNA669376) | soil metagenome | isolation source: Crop rotation soil | place: USA: Cullars Rotation, Alabama | collected 2011
GGCCGCGACTTCAAGTCACGTGAATTCCAAGCTTCGGATCCCACTGTGCTGGAAAGCGAAGCGCAGCGGTCCTTCCTGCGGCGAGAGCCGGAACAGCGCGATGGCGCCCGCGCAGACGGCGCCGACGAACCACAGCCAGATGCCAAGCGCGGGAAGACCTCGTTCCGCCGCGATCTGCAGCGGAACGTTGTGCAGGTGGGAAACGGTTTCTTCGACGGCCCCCGCGTCGCGGTACTTCGGATAGACGCGTTCGATCATGTTCGGCCCGACGCCGAAGAGGGGATGGTCGCGGACGATCTGCGCGCCCGCGCGCTGCATGGCAAAGCGGTCGTTGACGGTGATGTCGTGCAGATCGAACGTGGAATAGAAGCGCTGGAGGACCGGTGCGGGCGCGCTCGCGAAGAACAGCGCCGCAATCACCGGGAGGACGGCCGCGAGGCGCAGGTCGCGGATGAGCAGCAGCAGCGCGACCGACGCGCACGCACCCATCCAGGCGTTGCGGCTGAGCGTCAGGGCCAGCACGACGCTGAGTGCCGGGATGACGAGCGCCGGCCAGATGCGCGATCGCGTCATGAACAGGACGCGCGCGACCGCCAGGGTGAGCGCGAGCATCATCAGGCCGGAGAACGTCATGTACATGCCGAGGGTGCTGCGCGGGCGCTGACCGAGATTGTCGTAATGAAGGATGGAGTACTGGCCGATGCCGATCACCGCGCTGAAGGCGGCGGCCGCGAGGATGACAGTCGACAACAGCACCGCCGAATCCTCGTCCACGATGTCAAAGGTCATCGGCACGAGCAGCAGCAGCGCGAGCTGCTTGCAATCCGTGAAACTGCTGGCGGGGTCGAGAGAGAACGCCGCAGAGAGCAGCGTCCACCCTCCGTAGAGTGCCAGAGGCATCATCCACGCCGGGGCCGCCGGGCGCCGGTGCTCGATGGCGAGCGTCACGAGCCAGGCGGCGACCGTGAAGCCGAACATGATCTCGGCGACCGCGATGGAGAAATGGACCGCGCCGACGGTCAACGCCAGCCCGACGAACGCGATGCGGCGCACGGCGATCACCGCGTGCGACGGCATCGCCGCTTCAGCGGCTACCGGGCTCAGGGAATTCAGGGATGTCGTCGTCATCAGGTACGGCCGGTGTCAGGATCCTTCGTAACCGCGTCAGCCACCAGGGCGCTCTGCCGTCCAGGGCGCCCTGAATCGGCCGCGCTTTCAACAAGTCGGCGGCGGCGGCGGGTGACAGTGCGTTGAGCAGAGCGCCACTCAGGAACCGCTCGTTGGCAAGGTTGAACCACGGCCGGTTGCCCCAATAATGATCGAACCACGGTGCCGCCGCTTCGATCGGCGCATACGCCGCAAACACAATACTGCACGCGAGCTGGTCTACAGCGAAATATCGCGTGTGCGGCTTGATTTCATCGTAGACCTCGAGCGTTCGGTCGAAGATGCCGGCGTGGCGGCGCGAGCTTCCGCTGATGCCGTTGTTCCACATCGCCGACGTCCCGTCGGGCGTAATCCCGCGCCATGTCCGTCCCACGATCTCGTGAGCGAGCGACCGATCGCCCTTTCGGGGGGGGGCGGCCAGCAGGTACTCGCGGCGGTGCAAGAAGACGGCGCCCGCGGCGAGCCGTTCCGTCATCGGCCCCAGGTCGCGCCGCGCCATCGTGTCCGAGTCGGCGAGCACGACGTCGGCAGTCGAATCGGCAGCGAGCCTCCGCAGCGCTTCGAGCTTCGGCCGGAACCCGTCGTCGTACCGTCCGCGCCAGTCGCGGACGATCGCCGGGCTCAACCGATCAATCGTAATCGAGTTCGCGAGCCACCGATAGTGGTGAGGGCGATCCGTGAGGAGCACGACTTCGGCGGATGCCGGCGCGTGCGCGCTGATGGTGAGGAGCGCGACCGCGGCTTCCCGATGGAGCGACGCGCGCGGACCGTACGCCAGAACGCCGAACCGTGTCCGGAACGGCTCGCTCACGGAGTGTTCGAGCGCGCGTAAGTGCCTGCGCGGGCGCGTTCGTCGAGCAGCCGCTCGGCCGCCTCGATGACCGCCGGAGCCTCGATCCGTGTCAGGCAGCGGAAGTCGCCGGGCTCGCACTTCCGCTGGTCGCACGGCCTGCACGGCAACCCGTGAATCTCGATCGCCGCCGAGGGAACCCTGGGATCGCGCCACGGAGCCGACCGTTCTGAAGGGGTGGGGCCGAAGATCGCGACGATCGGTACGCGCGTCGCCGCCGCAATGTGCAGCGGTCCGCTGTCGCCGCCGACGTACACCGCGCTTCGCTCGAGCAGAGCGCGCAATTCGGTGAGCGAGAGGTCGCCGCAGTCCGGCACGCGAAGCCGCGCGCTTTCCGGCAGGCGTTCGCGCGCCTCGCTGACAATTCGCCGCACGGCGTCGCGTTCCGATGGTCCCGACGTCACGATGACGCGCCTGCCCGGCTTTGAGGCGAGTGCGGCCACGGTTTCGACGAATGACGGGAGAGGCCAGCGGCGGAACGGCGAACTGGCGCTCACGTGAACGACCGCGATGTCCTCGTCTCTCCGGATTCCTGCGGCCGTCAGCCTATCGGCGACGCGCACGGCTGCGACGGGATCGAGCGCGATCTCGATGGGATTGTCCGCGGGGGTCGGGTTGGGGATTTCGAGCGGCTTCAGAAGGTCCCACTGATTGAGCACCGAGTGGCGCCGGCGAAGCTCGCGCGGCCGCTCTACGACGTCCGTGTACATCCATTGACGCGCGACGACGTCGTAGCCGATCCGGCGTGTTGCGCCGCTGAGCAGCGTCAAGAGCGACGCCCTGGGACCGCCGTGGAAATCGATGGCGAGATCGTAGTGCGCGCGACGCAGCGCGCGCCCGAGCGCGATGTCCGCCATGAGCCCGCGGATTCCCCCGCGCCGCGGGACGACCATGACCTCGTTGAGGTGGGGGTTGCCGGCGACGATCGGCGCCGCGGCCGGTTCGACCAGATACGTAACGTGCGCATCGTGAAATCTGCGGCGCAGGGCGGCGATGGCCGGCGTTGTGAAGGCCACGTCGCCGATCTGGCGGAGACGGACCAGCAGAATCTTCAAGCTACAATCTGCAATCTGAAATCCGCGGTTTCAGGGCTCGATGGTGGCCTCGTCGATGAGCATGACCGGGATATCGTCCTTGATCGGATACACGCGGTTGCACGTGGCGCACTTGAGGGCGGTGCCGTTTTTCACGAGCCTGACCGCCGTCTTGCAGTGGGGACAGGCCAAAATCTCGAGAAGTTCCGGGTCCACGGGCATGACGGGAATATATGACACCTTCCCGCTTTTGTGGAACAATTCCCATATATGAAGTTTTCCGCGCTGCTGGCTGTTGCGTGCCTGTCCGTCTCATCGCTGGCCGCTGCGCAGACCGCCCGTGGCCGCGCGACGCAGTTGCCCGCCACGCCGGCGAAGGTCGCGCAGGCGTACGAGCAGTTTCTCATCGGGCACTACCTCGAGGGCGAAGACGTGGCCGGGGCGATCGCCGCTTATAAGAAGGCGATGGAACTCGACCCAAGCGCAGCGGAGATTCCGGCCGAGCTCGCGGCGCTGTATCTCCGGCACGAGCGCGTTGACGAGGCGGTCGAGACGGCCGAGAAGGCGCTCAAGATCTCGCCGCTCAATCAGGAAGCGCATCGTGTGCTGGGCATCATCGCCGCGGCCAAGGCCGACGGCCGGCGTGTGCCGGCTGGAACGACGGACGAAAACGTCACGGAGGCGATCGATCACCTCGAGAAGGCGATTGCGAATCCGCTCGGCGAGCCCGATCCGAATGCGCGCGGCACGCTTGCCCGTCTCTACCTCCGCATCAACGCCTACGACAAGGCGATTCGTATCCTCGTAGATCTTGTCCGCCAGCAGGCCGGCTGGCTCGAGGGACCGCGCCTGCTGGCCCAGGCCTACGCCGGGGCGGGACGCGTCGCCGAAGCGATCGACCTGCTCGAAGAACAGACGTCGGAAGATCCAAGTCTGCTGCCGACGCTCGCCGACTTCTACGAGCGGCAGCAGCGGTGGGACGATGCGGCCGGCGCCTATGCTCGCGCGCTGGTCGTTGCGCCCCGCAACACGGAGTTGAAGGCCCGCTACGCGCAGGCGCTTCTCAACGCCGGCGGCCGCGACAACCTGGGCAAGGCGCGCGATGCGCTGGACGATCTGGTCTCGACTCGCAATGACGCACGCGCCCTCTACATGCTGTCTCAGACCGAGCGCCGCCTCGGCGATCTGGCGGGCGCGGAAAATGCGGCCCGCCGCCTGATTGGCGCGCAGGAGGCAAGTCCGTGGGGGTATTACGCACTCGCGCTCGCTCTTGCTGAAGCCCGTCAATATCAGCGGATTGTCGACGCGCTGACGCCCGCCATCGCGAAGTTCCGCGCGCTTCCGGGCGATCACTCGTCCGAACTCGGTATGCTGCTGCCGCATCTCGGCTTCGCGCAGCAGGAGCTGGGTGAGGTCGACGCGGCTCTGGCGAGCTTCGGCGACGCCTATCGGCTGTCACCAAACGACCCGGTGATTGCGAGCTATCTGATCAGCGCCAACATCGCGGCGAAGAAGTACGCGACGGCCGCCGAACTGGCGAAGAAAGCTCGCGCCGACAACGCCACCAACCTGTCGCTCGCGCGGCTCGAAGCGCAGGCGCTTGCCCGCGACGGCAAAGGCGAGCAGGGTGTCGCGGTCATGGAGGCGGCGCTGCAGGATCACCTCGACGATCCGGATGCCTATGTCGCGCTGGCGCAGGTGTACAACGATGCGGCGCGCGGGCCGAAGGCCGTGGAGGTCCTCCGGCAGGCGCAGCAGAAATTTCCCGACGTCACCACCATTCCGTTCGAGCTCGGTGCGGTGTTCGACAAACAGAAGAATTTCGTCGAAGCGGAGGCGGCGTTCCGGCAGGTGCTGGCGCGCGAGCCCGAACATGCCGCGGCGCTCAACTACCTCGGATACATGCTCGCGGAGCGGGGCGAGCGGCTCGACGAGTCCGTCGGCTATCTGAAGAAGGCCGTGGCGATGGAACCGGAGAATGGCTCGTTTCTCGACAGCCTCGGCTGGGCGTATTTCAAGGCGGGGAAGCTCGATCTCGCCGAGGTCAATCTGAAGCGGGCGGCCGATCAGCTCCAGACCAATTCCGTCATTCAGGAACACTACGGCCAGCTGCTCTTCCGGGTGGGACGGTTCGAAGAGGCGATCGCCGCGTGGAATCGTGCACTCGCCGGCGACGGCGGATCGATCGATCGCACCGAGATAGATCGGAAAATCAAGGACGCCAGGCAAAAAATCAAGAAATGACGCGGGCGCCGCGCGCGAAGCAGTTGGCAGCTGCAATCACGCTGGCCTTGACGGCGGTAGCGTGCGCCCCGCCACTTCTGAAACTGCCCTCCGGTCCCGGCACTCCGCTTCCCCCGCCTTCTTCCACTGCGGAAGACGCGCTCGCACAATCAGTTCAGGGCTGCGTCGGTGTGCAGACACTGACGACGGAGATCGCCGTCAACGGCACCGTCCAGGGGCGGCGGGTTCGTGGACGCCTCGTTGCCGGAGTCGCACGTCCCGGATCGGCACGTTTGGAGGCGGTCGTGTCGTTCGGCCAGCCGCTGTTCATTCTTGCGGCCAACGAGGACCATACGACGCTCCTGCTGCCGCGCGACAATCGCGTGCTACAGGAAAACGGACGCTCAAGTTCAGTGCTTGAAGCGGTCGCAGGCGTCCCGGCCGATGGCGCGGATCTGAGGGAAATCCTGACCGGGTGTGCTCCGGCGTTCGTGAGTGCGTCCGGCCGGATGTATGGCGAGATGTGGCAGCTGGTTTCGAGCGCCGGGTACGACGTCTACCTGCACCGCGAGAGTGCCGCCACCGCGTGGTCGCTGGTCGCGACGATTCGTCGTGCAACCAGCGGAGGCCCGGGATGGCGCGCCGATTTTGCGGATCGGCAGGACGGTGTCCCGCGATCTGTTCGTCTCATGAGTCTTGATGAGCGCGGCCGCCTCGGTTCCCGGGCGGACCTCCGGCTTGCCCTGTCGCAGGTCGAACTGAATTCGCCGCTCGAGGACGACGTATTCAAGATCGCCGTTCCGCCCGACGCCGCGCCGATCACTCTCGAGGAACTGCGCCGTTCGGGTCCATTCGCCGCCGATGCCCGCTAGACAGCCACGCCCGCGATCCGGATCGGCCGGTGCGATTGCGGTCCGGGCATACGCGAAAATCAATTTGTCGCTGCGGGTGCTGGGCATCCGCCGTGACGGGTATCACGAGCTGCGGACAACGTTTCAGACCGTTGGCCTGCACGACACGCTGACGCTCCGAAAAAGTCGCGGGCCGCTGGCGCTCCGCTGCGACGATCCCGCGTGTCCGGCGGATCACACCAACCTGGTCTGGCGTGCAGCCGAGTCGTTGTGGGCGGCCTCGCGTCGCCGCGGGCCGCTGCGCGATCTCGAAATATCGCTGACCAAACGGATCCCGATGCAGGCCGGCCTCGGCGGCGGCAGCAGCGACGCGGCGGCCGCCCTGCGGGCGCTGGCCGCGCTGTGGCGTGTAACACCGAGGACGGTCCACGCCGTCGCGCGAACGCTTGGCGCCGATGTGCCGTATTTCCTCGAGGGCGGGACCGCGCTGGGGCTGGACCGCGGCGATACGCTGTTTTCCCTCGCGGACATGCCGCCAGCCTGGGTCACGCTGGTGGTTCCATCATTCGGCGTCAGCACCGCAGCGGCGTACGGCTGGTGGGATGACTGGCGCGATGAAGCGGCCGCGGCCTCGTCGGATTCTCCCGGCGGCGGGCGGAACGATCTCCAGGCACCTGTGGCCGCCCATCATCCCGAGATTGCGCGCAGCGTCAGGGCGCTGGTCCGCGCGGGGGCCTTCCATGCGGCGATGTCCGGCAGCGGATCGGCGGTGTTCGGCCTGTTTGCCGGTCGCCCGGCTGCGGAGCGGGCGGCGCGGCTGCTCGCCGGCCCGCGGCGCCGAACGCTCGTCACCCGCACGCTGAATCGCGCGACGTATCAACGACTTGCCGGGATCGTCGGGCATCGTATAAACTTACCGTTTGCGCCGGGAAGTCCGGGCCACTCCTGAGGTCGCGACAAAGACTCCAATCGTGCAGTTGACATGTTTTTTCGACGCCTGGCGCGGTCACACGCGGAGCGGGGCGCTGGGGGACCCCGCAGTGAACAATATTGGGGCGTGGCCAAGCGGTAAGGCGCGGGACTTTGGATCCCGTATTCGAAGGTTCGAATCCTTCCGCCCCAGCCAACTGGCGAGGCTCTAGGTCAAATGGGTGATCCGTTCGTGGCGACCGGGTTCGGCGAACTGAAACTGTTCTCGGGCAGCGCGCACCCGGACCTGACGCGCGAAGTGGCCGACTTCCTTGGCGTACGGGAAGGGCAGGCGCGACTCCGGCGATTTGCCGACACCGAGGTTTCGTTCCAGATCGACGAGAACATCCGCGGTGCGGACGTCTTCATCCTGCAGCCGACCTGCGCGAACGGCGGGTTGTCGGTCGATCAGAATCTGGTCGAACTGCTGATCATGATCGACGCGTTCCGCCGCTCGTCGGCGGCGCGCATCACGGCGGTCGTGCCGTATTACGGCTACGCGCGACAGGACCGGAAGGACAAGCCGCGCGTTCCGATTTCGGCCAAGCTCGTGGCGAACGTCTTGAGCGCGGCCGGCACGAACCGCGTGCTGACGATGGACCTGCACAAGGCGCAGATTCAGGGGTTCTTTGACATCCCGGTCGACCATCTCTTTGCCGCGCCGGTGATCATCGATTACCTGACGCGTCTCGGGTCGCCGGACCTGACGATGGTGTCGCCCGATGCGGGGGGCGCCGAACGCGCGCGCGCCTATGCGAAGCGGCTCGACGCGGAACTGGCGATCATCGACAAGCGGCGTAGCGACGACGGCACGGCGGAGGTGATGAACGTCATCGGCGACGTCGCCGGACGCACCTGCATCATCCAGGACGACATCGTCGACACCGCGGGGACGATTACCAAGGCCGCCAGCGCGCTCAAGGCGAACGGGGCCTCCCGGGTCATTGCCTGCGCGGTGCACGGCGTGCTGTCGGGGCCGGCGATCGATCGTATCGAGAAGTCGCCGATCGACAAGATGATCGTGACGAACACGATTCCCCTGAACGCGGCGGGGCAGGCGTGCGGAAAGATTGTGGTGCTCTCGGTGGCGCGCCTGCTGGGGCAGGCGATCAAGAGCATTCACGAGGAAACGTCGGTATCTTCGCTGTTTGTTTAGAACCACGGCTTCAGGCTTCGGACCCCAGGCTCTAGCTAAAGCCTGAAGCCCGGAGCCGAAAGCCTGCAAGGATCAAAGTATGGAAGCGACACTCGAAGCGACAGTGCGTGACTCTTTCGGGAAGAACGAAGCGCGGCGGACGCGGCGCGACGGACGGGTGCCGGCCGTCGTCTACGGCGCCACCAGTGAAGGCGGGAGCCGCGAGGCGACGGCGATTGCCGTCGATCCGCGCGCGCTGCTCAAGATTCTCCATTCCGAGGCGGGGGCGAACACGCTCATCTCGCTGAAGCTCGGCGGCGGCGATGCCCGCGTGCTGATCAAGGAATACCAGCTCGACCCGGTGACCCACGCCGTGCTGCACGCCGATTTCTACCGGGTCCGGATGGATCGCGCCATTCGCGTGACGATCCCGATCATCGTCAAGGGCGAGCCGAAGGGCGTCAAGCAGCAGGGCGGCCTGCTCGAGTTCATCCGGCGCGAAATCGAGGTCGAGTGTCTTCCGGCGGATATCCCGGAACATGTCGAGGTCGATGTCAGCGAGCTGATGCTTCATCAGGGTCTGCGCGTCCGCGACATCCCGAACGACGGCAAGTGGAAGTCGGTCAGCGACCTCGACATGATGGTGGTCCATGTGATCCTGCCGAAGGCCGAGGAAGCGGCGGCGACGCCGGAAACCGTGGCCGCGGCCGCGACCGCGACGCCGGCCGAGCCCGAAGTCATCAAGAAGGGCAAGAAGGACGAGGAAGAGGGCGACAAGAAGGACGACAAGAAGAAAGAGGAGAAGAAGAAATAAAGGCGCTCGTCGGGTTGGGCAATCCCGGGCCAAAGTACAAAGGTACGCGGCACAACATCGGGTTCGCCGTGGCGGACGAGCTGGCGCGGCGCGCCGGGATCGAGTTCGAGTCGGCGCCCGTCGAGGCGCTGATCGCCCGATGGCGCACGAACGACCTGCTCATCGCCAAGCCGCTGACGTTCATGAACGAGAGCGGCCAGGCGGTCGGCGCGCTGGCCCGGTATTTCAAGATCGACCTCGCCGACATGCTGATCGTCGTCGACGAGGTGCAGTTGCCGCTCGGCCGGCTTCGTGTTCGGACGCGCGGGTCGGCGGGGGGGCACAACGGGCTGAAGTCGGTCATCGGGCACATCGGCGAAGAATTTGCGCGCCTGCGGATCGGGGTGGGCCGCGGCGACAGTCGCCGAGATCTGGCGGATCACGTGCTGGCGCGGTTTGAAAGCGATGAAGCGGCGGAGGTCGAGCGCATGATCGCCCGCGCCGCCGATGCGGCGGAGATGTTCAACACGGCCGGGATCGCCGCCGTGATGAACCAGTACAACGGTGGCGATCCGGCAACAACCGAATAGCCCTGACCGATCAGGGCACCTTGCCACCATTTGGGTGGCCGCGACGTCGCCGGACTCGTTTGACCGGCGGCGAGCGTCCTCAAGGAGAGCACATGACAGGTCGACAGTACGAGCTCGTCTACATTCTTCCGCCCGACACCACCGAGCAGCAGGTCGCCGAGCTGCACGAGCAGGTGGAAGGGATTGTCTCCCGCCTCAACGGCCAGATCGAAAAGACCGAGAACTGGGGCCGCCGCAGGCTCGCGTATGAGATTGCGCACCACAAGGAAGGCGTCTACGTGCTCGATGTGATCAACGGATCCGGCGAGCTGATGAAAGAGGTGGATCGCCGGCTGCGCGTGATGGACCAGGTCATCCGGCACATGGTCGTCCGCGTTGACGAGGAGAAAAAAGTCGTCGACCGCACGCGAACGAAGCGGCAGACGGAGTCCGAGAGACGCAGGGTCAAGCGGGGTCTTCCGCCGCAGCGGCAGCCTGGAGAAGGACGGTCGTCGGGGGACAGCGACGACACGGATGACGATCGTTTCGAAATGGGGGAGGTCTAAATGCCATTCGGACAGGGACGGTCCGGCGGCGGCCGAGGCCGCGACAAGGACAAGAAGACCGGCGACAAGGCCCAGGGGCAGCGCCGGACGCTGTTCCGTCGGCGCAAGGTCTGCAAGTTCTGCGCGGACAAGATTGACGACATCAACTACAAGGACGTGAAGCTGCTCGGCCCGTTCGTGCCGGAGCGGGGCAAGATCCTGCCGCGGCGGATCTCCGGGACCTGCGCCAAGCATCAGCGGAAGCTGCAGACCGCGATCAAGCGCGCGCGTCAGATTGCGCTCATCCCTTACGTGACGGATTGAAATTCAGATTGCAGAGGCCGGAATGAGGATTGCGATTCGCCTGCCGGACGCACGCGCGTTCCAGTCTTCAATCTTCCCTCTTAAATCTGCAATTCGAGAGGCAGATGTATGGAAGTGATTCTGAGAGAGCATGTCGATAACCTCGGGCGCCGCGGCGAGGTGGTCAAAGTCGCCGACGGGTACGCCCGCAACTACCTGCTGCCGCGCAAGCTGGCGCTGCTTGCGACCGAAGGGAACAAGCAGCAGATCGAGCGCGAGCGGTCGAAGTTCGAGGCGCGCGAGCAGGAAGAGAAGAAGGGCGCCGACGCCCTCGCCGCCCGCATGACCGGCATCGAACTGGAGATCGCCCGCAAAGTCGGCGAAACCGAAGTCCTGTTCGGGTCGGTGACGAGTTCTGACATCGCCGATGCGTTGACCGCCAAAGGGTTCGAGGTGGATCGCCGCAAACTGCACCTGGCGGAGCCGATCAAGAAACTCGGTGAGTACGACGTGCCGCTGCGCCTGCATCGTGACGTCACTGTCCCGGTGAAGGTCCGGGTCGTCGCGGAAGGGAAGTAGCGTCGCTCCCATCAGGCTGCGGCCTTCGGGCTTCAGGCTCTGGCTCGGAAGAATTGGGCGATCGCCTGATTCATCCGAGCCCGCAGTCTGGAACCTGAGGCCCGGAGCCTGAAGCCTGGAGCCTGAAGCCTGGAGCCGAGAGTCTGCTACACTCGCGTCCTCCCACCAATCTTTTCGACGCATGCCCGAACTCGCCGTTGCCGACCGCACGCTTCCGCACAACCTCGAAGCCGAGCGATCTGTTCTCGGTGCCATCCTCCTGCACAACGACGCTTTCAACCTCGCCGCCGAGGTCATCGACTCTGTCGATTTCTTCCGCGACGCGCATCGGCGCATTTTCGACAAGATGGTCAAGCTCGCCGAGCGCGGCGACGCGATCGATCTGGTCACGCTGAAAGAGGAGCTCGGGCGGGCGGGCGAGCTCGACGAGGTCGGCGGCCCCGCCTACATCACCGCGCTCGTCGACGGCGTGCCGCGGTCGACCAACGTCGAACATTACGCGCGGATCATCAAGGAAAAGGCGACGTTGCGGCGGCTGATTTTCTCCGCCAACAAGATTCTCGCCACCGCATACGAGGGCGGCGAGGAGGCCGATGTCATCCTCGACCAGGCCGAGCACGCGATTTTCGCGATTGCCGATGACAAGGTGCGCGACGGCTTCGTCTCGCTGCGCGACCTTGCCCAGTCGAGCCTCGACACGATCGAGAAGCTGCACGCCCGCAAGGAGCTCATTACCGGCGTGCCGAGCGGGTTCACCGATCTCGACGAGATGACGTCCGGGCTCCAGCCCTCGGACCTGATTATCATCGCCGCGCGGCCGTCGATGGGGAAGACCAGCCTGGTCCTCAACATGGCGCAGCACGTCGGGACGAAGACCGACATGACCGTCGGCCTGTTCAGCCTGGAGATGTCGAAGGAGCAGCTGTTCCTGCGGCTCTTGACGTCCGAAGCGCGGATCGACGCCCATCGTCTGCGCGGCGGGTTCCTCGGCGAACGCGACTGGGGACGGCTGTCCCAGGCGATCGGCACGCTGAGCGAGGCCAAGATCTTCATCGACGACACGCCGTCGATAGGGGTGCTCGAGATGCGCGCCAAATGCCGGCGGCTGAAGTCCGAGCACGGCCTGCACCTGGTGGTCATCGACTACATTCAGCTGATGCAGGGGCGGGGCCGTTTCGAGAACCGCACCCTCGAACTGGCGTCGATCTCGCGATCGCTCAAAGGACTGGCCAAGGAGCTGAACGTCCCGATCATCGTCCTCTCGCAGCTGTCGCGGGCGCCGGAATCGCGGTCGGACCATCGGCCGCAGCTCTCCGACCTGCGCGAATCGGGCGCGCTCGAGCAGGACGCCGACGTCGTGGTCTTCATCTACCGCGAGGATCTGTACGGCGACAAGAGCCAGCCGGCCGCCGACAGCCAGGGTGTGGCGGAGCTGATTATCGGAAAGCAGCGCAACGGGCCGACGGGCATCGTGAAGCTTGCGTTCATCCGCGAGTACACACGGTTCGAGAATCTCGCGACGGGGAATTCGTGACCACGCGCCCCGGTGCGTGTCTGCGCCCGCGCGGCTGAAGATGATCCGCCCCACCGTCGCGCGGGTCGATCTCGGCGCCATCGCACGGAACTTCCGCCGAATCACGGAGCATCTCGCGCAGGAGCGCCCCGATGACCCTCCGCGCACCATCGCTGTCGTCAAGGCGAACGCCTACGGGCACGGTGCGGGTCAGGTGGCGCGGGCGCTCGAGGACGCGGGGGCCGATCTTCTTGCGTGCGCCGACATCGAGGAGGGGGCGGCCCTCCGGGCCGCCGGCGTCCAGGCCAACATCCTGATCTTCGGCGCGCTCAGCGTCAGCGACCTGGACGGGCTGTTCGACTGCACGCTCATCCCTACGATTTCGACGCCGGGCGCCGCGCGGGCCGTTCAGAGCGTCGCCGCACGGTACAAGCGCCGGCTCCCTTATCACCTCAAGATCGACACCGGCATGAACCGCCTCGGGTTCAGGCACGACAACGTCCGGCGATCGCTGCCGGAGCTGCTGGCCAGCGAAAATCTCGAACTCGATGCCGTCTACACGCATTTTGCGACGGCCGACGAGCCCGACTCGCCGCTGTTCAATGAGCAGCGCGTCCGATTCGAACGCACGCTGACGGTGATCGACGAGATCAGCCGTGCCGTCCGTGGAACCGGCGCGGCCCTCTTCGGAGGCAAGTTGGTCGAACCGGCCGGACGGCATCCCTATGTGCACGCATCCAACAGCGCCGCCCTGCTGCGCGACCCGCGAGTCTGGTTTGACCGCGTCCGTCCGGGCCTTTTGCTGTACGGCATCGTTCCGCCGCCGCTCGCATCGACCATTCCGCTCGAGCCGGCGATGACGCTGGCCAGTCGCGTCGTGGCGGTGAAGGGTCTTCGTCCGGGCGAAGGCGTCGGCTACGGTGTGCGCTACAGAGCCGAGGCGCCACGGACGATGGCCGTCGTGCCGGCGGGCTATGCCGACGGCCTCGATCTTCGTCTCGCCGGTCGCGGGGCAGTGCTGATTCGTGGCCGCCGTGCGCCGATCGTCGGCGCGGTCTCCATGGACATGATCTCGGTGGACGTTACCGGCCTCGACGTCGCCCCCGGCGACGAGGTGGTGATTCTCGGCGCACAGGGGGACGACCGTATCGATGTCCGGGAGCTGGCGGCGACGATCGGGACGATCCCCTGGGAGGTCGTGTGCCGCGTTGGCACGCGCATTCAACGGGTTTACGCGTAACCAGCGGCCAGAATTTGGTCATTGGGTCATCTGGTAATCTGGTCATTGATTGGCAGATTGCAGTGGCAGATTTCAGGATCACCATCAATGACCCAATCAAATGACCAAGTAACCAGATGACGAGATGACCAAATCATCGAAGACCGTGTTTGTGTGCCAGGAGTGCGGCGCGCAATCGTCGAAGTGGCTGGGCCGCTGCGCGGAGTGCCTGGCCTGGAACTCCTTCGTGGAGGAACGGGCTGCCGGCAGCGATCCCGTCGAGGGGGCGATCTCCGCCCATCGGTACGGTGCTTCGGGTGTGTCGGCCGGCGCGCGGCTCTACGCGCGCGTCGAGCTCGCGCAGCACCCGAGGCTCTCGACGTCCATCGACGAGTTCGATCGCGTTCTCGGTGGTGGCGTGGTGCCCGGTTCGCTCATTCTGCTCGGCGGAGAGCCGGGCATCGGCAAGTCGACGCTGCTGCTGCAGGCGGCGGCGAGCATGGCACGGACGGCTGGGCCCGTTCTCTATAGTTCGGGTGAGGAGTCGGAGCATCAAATCAAGTCCCGTGGCGAGCGCCTGGCGGTCGGCGACGCGCCGCTGTATCTGCTGGCCGAAACCTGCCTGGAGCGGATCCTCGAAGAAATCGCACGCCTCAAGCCCGCACTTGTGATCGTCGACTCGGTCCAAACGGTCTTCTCGCTGAAGTTTCAGTCGGCGCCGGGCAGCATCAGCCAGGTACGGGAGGCGGCGACCCAGCTGCTCTTCATGGCCAAGGGTCAGAACGTGCCGACGTTTCTAGTCGGGCACGTCACGAAGGACGGAAGTCTCGCCGGACCCAAGGCGCTCGAGCACGTCGTCGACACCGTCCTTTATTTCGAGGGCGAGCGTCATCATTCTCATCGGGTTGTCCGGGCGGTGAAGAACCGGTTCGGCGCCATCAGCGAACTCGGGGTCTTCGAGATGACCTCCGCGGGCCTTCGCGCGGTGCCGAATCCGTCGCGGATGTTTCTGGCCGAGCGGCCGATTGACGCACCCGGGTCCGCCGTGCTGTGCATGGTTGAGGGGTCGAGGCCGATTCTGGTCGAGGTGCAGGCGCTCGTCAGCACGAGCAGCTACGGGACGGCGCGCCGCATGGCGAGCGGCATCGACCAGCAGCGACTGTCGCTCCTGCTGGCCGTGCTCGAAAAGCGCGCCGGCCTCAACCTGATGGGTGAGGATGTGTTCGTGAACATTGCGGGCGGGATCAGCGTGGACGAGCCGGCATCCGATCTTGGCGTGCTGGCCGCGATCGCTTCGAGCGTCAGGAACCGCGCGATTCCAGCGACCACCGCGATGTTCGGCGAAGTCGGCCTTGCGGGAGAAGTGCGTGGGATCGCCCAGGCGCCACTCCGCATTCGCGAGGCTGCCCAGATGGGGTTTCGCCGCTGCATCATGCCGGAGGCGAACATCGATCCTTCCGACCGTGGCGGATCGGGGGACTGCGAGCTCGTCGGCGTGCGGACCGTCGGCGAGGCGCTTGAGGCGATGATCGGATAAATGGTTCAGGGTTCAGGGTTCGACGTTCGTTCGAAGCTTCAGGGCACGCGTCGAGTCTGGGCACCGCATCAACCATTGCCCCGGGGAGCTGTGCAACGTGCACTGAACCGACACCGACCGCACTGATCTTGGACGGAACGCCTAACCACCGAACTGAACCTTGCACCTTGAACGGAACCTTGAACCGAACCTTGGACGGAACCTGGAACCCTGAACTGAACCTTGAACGTTGAACCTTGAACCTTGAACCTTGAACCTTGAACCTTGAACCCTGAACCCGTCAACGGTTTCTTCCCCCCCTACCATTGGTGGCGCACGGTGTTCTTCCTGATCCCGGCGATCACGGTGTACACGATTGTCCTCGGCGCGGTGTCGATTGTGTCGAGCCTGTTCGATCGACGCGGGCATGTCGCGCACGCCTGCGCCCGGGCGTGGTCGTGGTTGATCCTGAAGACGACCGGGGTGCACGTCGCCATCGAGGGGCTGGAGCGGATCGAACCGGGCAAGACGTACGTCTTCGTGTCGAACCACCAGAGCATCTACGATACGCCCGTGGTGTTCGCGTCCCTGCCGTACCAGCTTCGGATCATCGCGAAGACGTCGCTCGCCAGGTTCCCCGTGCTCGGCTGGCACCTCCGCCGGGGCGGTCACCTGTTCGTCGATCGCCGGCATCCCGACCGGGCGGGCATTCTGAAACGCTGGCGGGCGCTGGTCTCCGAGGGGCTGTCGCTTATCATCTACGCGGAAGGGACACGGAGTCCCGACGGCCACGTCGCGCGGTTCAAGGCCGGTAGTTTCCTGCTGGCAATTGAGGCGGGGCTGCCGATCGTGCCTCTGGCTGTCATCGGAACGCGCCAGGTGATGCCGAAGGGACGGCTTCGCACGGAACCGGCCCACGTGCGACTGGTCGTCCACGATCCGATTCAACCGCCCGTCATCGACGAGCCGACGGTTCACGATGCGAAGGCGCTCGCCGACCGGGTTCATGCGATCGTTGCGGACTCGGTCGATACGCTGCAGAATGGCGGGACTGTCCAATTGCGGAACGGGAGCGCGTAACGAAGTGTCCGTCGAGCGAGCCTTCGGGCAATTTATCGTGCGATGGTCTTCCGTCCTGTCATCCTGCCGTCCTGTCACCCTGCAGACCATATGTTCGTGACCGCCATCATCGCTGCGGGCGGGCGCGGTCTGCGCCTGGGCGCCGCGCGCCCGAAACAGCTTCTGGTGCTTGGCGGCCGTCCGATTCTCGAACGGAGTGTCGAGGCATTCCTGGCGCATCCCTCGATCGACGAGGTGGTCGTCGCCCTTCCATCCGACCTCGCCGAGGACCCGCCGGCATATCTCACCACGGCACGCAAGCCGCTGCGCGTGGTGGCCGGAGGCGCGCGGAGGCGGGATTCTGTCGCGAACGCCTTTCTGGCAGCCGCGGCGTCGAGCGATTTGATCCTCGTCCACGACGCGGCACGCCCCTTCGTCTCGGCCGATCTGATCCAGCGGACGATTGACGCAGCCGCGGAGCACGGCGCTGCGCTGGCCGCTCTCGAGGCGCTGGACGCCGTCAAACGCGCTGACGGGGACCGTGTGCGTGAAACGCTCGATCGGACCACCGTCTATCTTGCCCAGACACCGCAGGGATTCCGGCGCGACGTGCTGCGTGATGCGCTGCGGTCGGAGGCCGACGCGGCGGACGAAGCCGAGCTGGCCGAGCGCGCCGGTTATCCCGTCCGCCTCGTGGAAGGAGACGCGGTGAACATCAAGATCACGACGCCGGCCGATCTGCAGATTGCCGAAGCGATCGCCCGTCCCGGCCGTCCCGCGCGAACCGGCCGCGCTGGGATCGGCTACGACCTGCACCGCCTGGCGCCGGATCGTCTCCTGATCGTCGGCGGCGTCACCGTGCCCTCTGATCGTGGCGCCGTCGGTCATTCCGACGCGGATGTCGTGGCGCACGCGGTCACCGACGCCATTCTCGGCGCACTCTCGCTCGGCGACATCGGCGGGCATTTCCCCGACACCGATCCCCGCTGGAAGGGTGCCGACAGCCTTGCCTTGCTGCGTCAGGTGGTGGCGATGGCCACCGAGAGTGGATTCGAAGTCGGGAACGTCGACGTCACCGTCATGCTGGAAGCGCCGAAACTTCGTCCCCATCTCGCGGAGATTCGCGCGTCGCTGGCGAATACGCTGGGTCTCGACGTCGAGCGAGTCAGCGTCAAGGCCAAGACCAACGAAGGTCTCGATGCGGTCGGACGAGGCGAAGCGATCGCCGCGCACGCGATCGCGCTGGTCAGAAGCCGGTGAGAGTTCGCTTCGCCCCCAGTCCGACCGGTCAGCTCCACGTAGGAAACGCCCGCACCGCGTTGTTCAACTGGCTCCTCGCCCGGGGCTCGAACGGGAAGTTCATTCTTCGTGTCGAAGATACCGACGCCGAACGATCGTCACGCGAATCGGAGGAGGCGATTCTTCGCGATCTGCGCTGGCTCGGGCTCGAGTGGGACGAAGGAGCTGACATTGGCGGCTCGCGTGGCCCCTACCGGCAGTCCGAGCGGCTGCATCTCTATCAGTCGTACGCCCAGGAGTTGCTCAGCGCCGGTGCCGCCTACCACTGTTTCTGCTCGATGGAGCAGCTCGAGGCCGAGCGCCAGGAGGCGGTCGCTGCCGGGCGTCCCGTCCAGTATTCGGGGACTTGCCGTCAGATTCCCCTCGAACAGGCGCAGGCCCGGATCGACGGCGGCGAGCAGCCGGCTGTCCGCTTCCGCGTGCCGCCGGGGAGCGACGTCACCTTTATGGACGCCGTCCGCGGGGAAGTTCGTTTTCCGGGCGACGTGATCGGCGACCCCGTGATTCTTCGCGCCGACGGCACGCCCGCCTACAACTTCGCCGTCGTGGTGGACGACGCCCTCATGGAGATCACGCATGTGATCCGGGGCGAGGATCATCTTTCCAATACCCCGCGTCAGATTCTCCTTTACCAGGCACTCGGCTTCACCCCTCCCGAGTTTGCCCATCTGGCGCTCGTCATGGGACCCGATCACAGTCCGCTCTCGAAACGCCACGGAGCCACGTCGGTCGCCGAGTTCCACGCGAAAGGATATCTGCCGGAGGCACTGGTCAACTACCTCGCGCTCATCGGGTGGTCGCCGGGAGAAGACGCGGAGCTGCTGCCGATCGACGAGCTGGCCAGGCGGTTTTCGCTCGCGCGGGTCGGACACAGCCCGGGGGTGTTCGATGAAGAGAAGCTGGCGTGGGTGAACCGGCACTACTTGAAGATGGCGGATCCGGTCAGGATCGCGCAGTTGTCAGTGCCGTATTTCGTCAATGCGGGGATGGCGATGAGCCCCGACGAACGGGGCATCGGGTTTTTGGCTTCGGCCATGGCCATGGTCACTTCCTCGGTGGATCGGGTGAGTCAGGTGCCAGCCCGGCTGGCATTCCTCTTCGATTACGACGCAGCCAGGACGCTCGGCGACCCGCGGGTGAGAACAGAGATGACCGCCCAGGGTGCGCGAGCCGTTGTCGCCGCCCTCGCCGAGGAGCTCGCCGCAGCGCCGCGTCTCGATCGTGAGAAATTCCGGGCCGTCGCGAACCAGGTGAAGGCGCGGACCGGTCAGAAAGCGAAGGCGCTGTTCCATCCAATCCGCTTGGCGCTCACAGGGCACGACGAGGGGCCGGAGCTGGATCTTGCCGTCCCGGCGATCGACGGCGGCGCGGATCTCCCGCTCGAGAGCGGAATCCCGCGCGTCATCGGCGCACGGGAGCGCGCAGCCCAGTTTGTCAGCGCGCTCCAGCAGGCCCCATGAACCCACGGAGACACGAACTCACAAGCGCCTCCTCGATCATCGTGACGGCGTCTACGCGGAGCGCGTCGATTGAAATGAATGCCTTGAACGACCTTCGTGTTCTTCGTGGTCTCGCGATGAAGGTCGGCGTGTGATGCGGATCTACGGGATCAACCCGGTGTACGAAGCGGTGCGGGCGCGTCGCGTCAAGGCGATCCACGTCGCCGCGCGCAGCGATGAGCGGCTCGCTGCGCTGCTCGAGCTGGCGCGAGAGCAGCATGTGACGGTGACGCGCGTTGATGCCGGTGAACTCGATCGTCTGACGGGCGGCGCCGCCCATCAGGGCATTGTCGCGGAGATGCGTCAGGCCGGCCACATCAGCGTCGAAGATCTCGTCCTGCAGGCCGCGGCGGTCCCGCTCATCGTTGTCCTCGACGGGATCGAAGATCCGCACAACGTCGGCGCGATTCTCCGCACGGTCGATGCCGCGGGTGCCGACGGGGTCGTCCGCCAATCACGCCACGCGGCGAAGCTTGACGGCGCCGCCGCGAAGACCTCTGCGGGAGCTGTGTCACATGTCAGGATTGCGGAGGTCGTCAACATCGCGCGCGCGCTCGAGTCGCTGAAGCAGGCGGGTGTCTGGACCGTCGGTCTGACCGGTGACGCACCGACCAGGTACGACGCGATCGACTTCACGCTACCCACGGCGCTCGTCGTTGGTGCGGAGGGCACCGGCCTCCGCCGGCTCGTACGTGAGCGGTGCGATTGGGTGGTTTCGATTCCGATGAACGGTCACGTCGAGAGTCTCAACGTGTCGGTGGCGGCGGGAATCGCCCTGTTCGAAGCGGTGCGCCAACGGCGCACCGGCCGCCCCGCAGGGCCGAGAGAAGAATAGGGCGGTGCGGCAACGGGCGCACCGGCCGCCCCGCAGGGCCGAGAGAAAAATAGGGCGGTGCGGCAACGGGCGCACCGGCCGCCCCGCAGGGCCGAGAGAAAAATAGGGCGGTGCGGCAACGGGCGCACCGGCCGCCCCGCAGGGCCGAGAGAAAAATAGGGCGGTGCGGCAACGGGCGCACCGGCCGCCCCGCAGGGCCGAGAGAAAAATAGGGCGGTGCGGCAACGGGCGCACCGGCCGCCCCGCAGGGCCGAGAGAAAAATAGGGCGGTGCGGCAACGGCGCACCGGCCGTCCCGCAACGGCCGACCTCAGGGGGCTAGGGGCTCGCTGCCCATCAGCGTCCGGCCCTTCTATCTGAGAATCCACGGAAGTCTGTATAATAAAAGGTTGTCAGCGGCCAAGCCCGGCTGTAAGCCGTCCGAGCGTGTACGGACGGGACGAGCGGCGGCGACGGTTGCACATTTGGCACAGGACGTGCTAAAGTTCACCTTTTGTGCTGGCGTAGCTCAGGCCGGTAGAGCAGCTGATTTGTAATCAGCAGGTCGGGGGTTCGAATCCCTTCGCCAGCTCCATCGAACTGAAAGCGTTCAGGAAAACATCGTTTCCACAAAACAGACAGTTGGCGAGGTAGCGAAGCGGTCAAACGCAGCAGACTGTAAATCTGTCGCCCTAGCGGCTTCGAAGGTTCGAGTCCTTCCCTCGCCACCAATATGGGCGACGACGAATCTGGTCCTCTGGTCCTCTGGTTACTTGGTCCTTGATGGCGTCCGAACACGACGGAGTGCTCACTGACCAGAAAACCAGATGACCAAATGACCGGATTCAAGCGCGGAGAATTGGCGGGAGTAACTCAGTGGTAGAGTCACAGCCTTCCAAGCTGTTGGTCGCGGGTTCGATCCCCGTCTCCCGCTCCAGCCTGCGCCCGCTTCGCGAGCTTCGGCTGGCAGGCGTGTGCAAGCCGACTTGTCGGCCGTAGCCGAAGGCGAGGCCGATGTAGCTCAGTTGGCAGAGCGCGTCCTTGGTAAGGACGAGGTCTCCAGTTCGATCCTGGACATCGGCTCCAGACACGGGGTCCCCAGCGCGGCCGCTGCGATGGGTGGTAGAGGATAAACGGGCAATCGAAAAAGCGCGAGGATCGGTGACATGGCCAAAGAAAAATTCGACCGAAGCAAACCGCACGTAAACGTCGGTACCATCGGGCATATCGATCACGGCAAGACCACGCTGACCGCGGCGCTGACCAAGGTCGCCGCCGACAAAGGCTGGGCGAAATACGTGTCCTACGACGAGGTCGCGAAAGCCTCCGAGTCGCAGGGACGCCGCGACGAGTCGAAGGTCATGACCATCGCGACGAGCCACGTCGAGTATTCGACGGCCAAGCGGCATTACGCGCACGTGGACTGCCCGGGCCACGCCGACTACATCAAGAACATGATCACCGGCGCCGCGCAGATGGACGGGGCGATTCTGGTCGTCAGCGCCGTCGACGGCCCGATGCCCCAGACCCGCGAGCACGTGCTCCTCGCTTATCAGGTCAACGTCCCGTATCTCGTCGTCGCGCTCAATAAGGTCGACGCCATCGACGACCCCGAGCTGCTCGACCTGGTCGAACTCGAAGTCCGCGAGCTGCTCAAGACGTATAAGTTCCCCGGCGACGATGTGCCGGTGGTGCGGCTGTCGGCGCTCAAGGCGCTGCAGGGTGACGCTGAAGGGGTTGCCGGCGTGGCGAAGCTGATGGAAGCGCTCGACACCTACATCCCGCTGCCGCAGCGCGACGTCGACAAGCCGTTCCTGATGCCGATCGAAGACGTGTTCTCGATCTCGGGCCGCGGCACGGTCGTGACCGGCCGCGTCGAGCGCGGTCGCGTCAAGGTCGGCGAGGAAATCGAGATCGTCGGCTTCCGGCCGACGGAGAAGAAGGTCGTCACCGGCGTCGAGATGTTCCGCAAGTTGCTCGACTCGGGTGAGGCAGGCGACAACATCGGCGTGCTGCTCCGCGGCGTGGAAAAAGACGACGTCGAGCGCGGGCAGGTACTGGCGAAGCCGGGCAGCGTCAAGCCGCACACGAAGTTCAAGGGCGAGGTCTACATCCTTTCGAAGGAAGAGGGTGGCCGCCACACGCCTTTCTTCAACGGCTACCGGCCGCAGTTCTACATCAAGGTGACCGACGTGACCGGGACGTTGAAGCTGCCGGAGGGCGTCGAGATGGTGATGCCCGGCGACAATACGCAGATCACGGGCGAGTTGATGTCGCCTGTCGCCCTCGAAAAGGGGTTCCGGTTCGCGATTCGTGAAGGGGGCCGCACGGTCGGCGCCGGCACGATTACCGAGATCATTGAATAGGCTCCGGGCTGTGGGCTCTTGCTGAAGGCAAAGCCTGAGCCTGAAGCCAGCTGAGATCCACCATGAGAGACATCATTGCGATGGCGTGCACCGAGTGCAAACGCCGGAACTACAGCACGACGAAGAACAAGAAGAAGACGACCGAACGGCTCGAGATGAGCAAGTTCTGTCGCTTCTGCCGGAAGCACACGGGGCACAAGGAGAGCAAATAGATTTGGTTCTCTGGTCATCTGGTTATCTAGTCATTGATTGCGCCAATCGACCAATCCAGTGACCAGATAACCAGATGACCAATTGACCAGATTCTGGAGGCGACCGGATAGGCCAGTAGCTCAATTGGCAGAGCACCGGTCTCCAAAACCGGGGGTTGGGGGTTCGATTCCCTCCTGGCCTGCCAGAACCCTTCGGGGAAGTCAGAAGTTAGAAGTTAGAAGTTAGAAGTTAGAAGTCAGAAATAAAAAGTCACCTGTCGTGGGAATGAATGTGGCCGTAAATCTTGAGCCGGTGAAGGAAGCCGCGGGAGGCCGTTTCGAGCGCATGCGCTTGTTCCTGAGCGAAGTGCGCAACGAATTGAAGCGCGTGACGTGGCCGAGCCAGGCCGAGGTCTATGCAACGACGGTGGTGGTGATTCTGGTGTCGATCTTCTTTGGCGTCTACCTGTTCGTGCTCGATTACGGCGTGAACAGCGTGGTGCAGTGGATCTTCAGACGCTCCGGTGCGGCATGACCGACGTTGCAACCAAGAACTGGTACATCGTGCACACCTACTCGGGGTTCGAGAAGAAGGTCGCGGAGTCGCTGACCGAGCGCGTCAAGGCGTACGGCCTGCAGAACGATATCGGCGAAGTCCTGATTCCGACCGAGGACGTGGTGGAAATGCGCGGCGGCAAGAAGGTCGTCACCGCGAAGCGGTTTTTTCCGGGCTACATCCTGGTCGAAATGCAGATGTCCGACCACGCGTGGCACGTCGTGAAGAACACGCCGAAGGTCACCGGCTTCGTGGGCGCGGGCGCCAAGCCGACGCCGCTCAGCAAGGACGAGGTCGATCAGATCCTGCAGCAGGTGCGGACGGCGGCTGAAAAGCCGAAGCCGAAATACATGTTCGAGAAGGGCGAGCAGGTCCGCATCAACGAGGGGCCGTTCACCAGCTTCAACGGCGTGGTCGACGAGGTCAATCTCGACAAGAACACGCTGAAAGTAATGGTGACGATCTTCGGGCGCTCGACGCCGGTCGAACTGGATTTCTTGCAGGTGGAGAAGATTTAGAGCGCCTGCGGCCATGCGAGTCCGAGGCCATGTGAAGCCGAGGACGAGCATCAGCGTAAGTTCGCGCTGGGGGTGGGGCCCCAGCGCCAGTGAAAAAAGTAGATTCCGGTTATGAAAAAAGTCCAGGCAATGGTGAAGCTCCAGATAGCAGCGGGGAAAGCTACGCCCGCGCCGCCCGTCGGGACCGCGCTCGGTCCGCAGGGCGTCAACATCATGGACTTCTGCAAGAACTTCAATGCAAAGACGGCCAAAGACGAAGGCCTGATTATCCCGGTCGTCGTCACCGTTTACGTGGATCGGTCATACAGCTTCATTACGAAGACGCCTCCCGCGGCCGTGCTGCTGAAACGCGCTGCGAACATCGCCAAGGGATCGGCCGAGCCGAACAAGACGAAAGTCGGCACGGTCACGGCGAAACAGGTGGAAGACATCGCGAAGCTGAAGATGCCGGACTTGAACGCCGAGTCGCTCGAGGCGGCGATCAAGACGGTCTCGGGCACGGCCCGTTCGATGGGCCTCGACGTTCTCGGATAGCCAGGCTGAAGGTTTCGGGCTCAAGGCTTCGGGCTTCGACACGGCGCCTGCGGCCATGCCGGGGCCCCCGGCGCGGCAGCCGCGCTGGGGTGGCGTGCTGAGTGAGGACATGCGGATCCGAAGCGAGGCATCAGCGTAAGTTCGCCGCGGGGGTGGGGCCCCGCGGCCAGTGAAAAAGTGGGAGCGCCTTCGTCAGGCGCGTTTGGACCACTGGAGTCATCCATGAAGAAGCACGGCAAGAAATTCACCGCGGCCCGCGCGCAGATCGCCGTCGATCGCGCCTATTCGCTCGAGGACGCGGTTCCGCTGGCCCAGAAGGTCAAGTTCGCGAAGTTCGACGAGACAGTGGAGCTGACGCTGCGGCTTGGCGTCGATCCCAAGCACGCTGACCAGATGGTCCGCGGCACGGTGGTTCTCCCGCATGGTCTCGGCAAGAGCAAGCGCGTGCTGGCGATTGCCGGCGGCGAGAAGCAGAAGGAAGCCCAGGCCGCCGGCGCCGACGTCGTCGGGGGCGAGGAACTGGTCGACAAGATCCAGGGCGGCTTCATGGACTTCGATGCCGTCGTCGCGACGCCCGACATGATGCGCGCCGTCGGCAAACTCGGGAAGGTGCTCGGCCCGCGCGGCCTGATGCCGAACCCGAAGACCGGCACCGTCACCGTCGACATCGCGAAAGCGATCCAGGAGATCAAGGCGGGCAAGGTCGAGTTCCGCGTCGACAAGACGGGCATCATTCACGCGCCGGTCGGCAAAGCGTCGTTTGCGACCGACTCGCTCGTGGCCAATGCCCACGCGCTCGTCGAAAGCATCGTCAAAGCCAAACCCGCGGCGGCGAAAGGCAAGTACCTGAAGAGCGTCACGCTGTCGTCGACGATGGGACCCGGGATCCGGATCGATACGACGCACATCGACGTGGTGGTGAAACACTAATGGCCGTAACACGGGCAGATAAAGAAGTCGAGCTGCAGCGTCTCGAGACGGCGTTCAAGGGATCGGAGAGCGCCATCCTGGTCGACTACAAGGGGCTCAACGTTCCTCAAGTCACCGAGCTGCGCCGCCAGTTGCGGACGGCGAAGGCGAGCTACACGGTCGTCAAGAACACGCTCGCCCGGCGCGCCCTCAAGGGCACGCCGTACGAGCCGCTGGAGAAGTTTTTCGTCGGCACCACGGCGGTGGCGTACACATCGAAGGATCCGGTCGCACTGGCGAAGACGCTGACCACGTTCCTCAAGACCGCGCCGACGCTGACGATCAAGGCGGCGGTGGTCCAGGGACGCGCGGTCAAGCCGGCTGACGTGACCGACCTCGCGTCGCTGCCGAGCAAGCCGGAACTGTATGCGCGGCTGCTCGGGACGCTGAACGCGCCGATGGTACAGCTGGTGACGGTGTTGAACGCCGTCCCGCGCGATCTGATGAATGTGTTGGCAGCAGCAGAAAAGAAGCGCGGCGAGGCATCGCAGGCGTAATCAGGAATTTACAATTAGGCATTGAGCATTCGGCATGAATCCTTAATTCCTAATTCCCAATTGTAAATTGCAAGGAGAGCAGAAATGGCCGAAGTAACGCAGCAGCAGGTGGTCGAATACATCAAGGGGATCAGCGTTCTGGAGCTCTCGCAGCTCGTGAAGACGCTCGAATCGGAACTCGGCGTTTCCGCGGCAGCAGCGATGCCCATGATGGCGATGCCGGGCGCGGGCGGCGGCGGTGCGGCGGCCCCTGCCGAAGAAAAGACCGAGTTCACGGTCACGCTGACGGAAGTCGGCGGCAACAAGATCAACGTCATCAAGGTCGTCCGCGAGATCACCGCGCTCGGTCTCAAGGAAGCCAAGGATCTCGTCGAAGGCGCGCCGAAAGCCGTCAAGGAAGGCGTGAACAAGGACGAGGCCGCGGCGATCAAGAAGAAGTTCGAAGAGGTCGGCGCCAAAGTAGAAGTCAAGTAGCTCGGCGCTTCGGCGCCTCGCTCCTTGACCCGGACTGGGGACTGGGGGCTAGGGCCTGGGGCACTGGAGATCGTTAGATCCCCAGCCCCTTGTCCCCAGCCCCAACCCCTGCATTGAGCGCTCTGTTTTCCTCTTCGAGGTCTAAAGCATGTACAGCCTTCCCAAGAACGTTTACCGCGAGCGCATCGACTTTTCGAAAATCAAAACCACCGTCCCGATCCCGAACTTGATCGAGATCCAGAAGAAATCCTACGAACGCTTTCTGCAGATGAACCGTCTGCCGAGCGAGCGCGAGGATGCGGGTCTCCAGTCGGTGTTCAAGTCGGTGTTTCCGATCAGCGATTTCCGCGAGAACTCGTCGCTCGAGTTCATCGAGTATTCGATCGGCAACTGGGAATGCAAGTGCGGCAAGCTGCAGGGGTTGCACCACCTGCGGAAGCCCTGCAGCAATTGCGGCGCGACCCTCGTCGCCGATCCCTATGGCGACCACGACGTCCTCTGCCCGCGGTGCGGCAAGGCGAACCAGGCGCGCGGCGATGTCTGTGACATCTGCGGCAACACGGTCGCGCTGAAGCTGAAGTACGACGTCGACGAGTGCCAGGAGCGCGGCATGACCTACGCCGTGCCGCTCAAGGTGACGATCCGGCTCGTCGTCTGGAACAAGGATCCGGAGACGGGCGTCAAGACCATCCGCGACATCAAGGAGCAGGAGGTCTACTTCGGCGACATTCCGCTGATGACGGAGAACGGGACCTTCATCATCAACGGGACCGAACGGGTCATCGTCAGCCAGCTGCACCGTTCGCCGGGCGCGTTCTTCCACTCGGAAGACAAAACACTGTATGTCGCGCAGATCATCCCGTACCGCGGCTCGTGGGTGGAGTTCGAGTACGACAGCAAGAATCTCCTCTACGTCCGCATCGACCGGAAACGGAAGTTCCTCGCGAGCGTCTTCCTGCGGGCCCTTGGGCTGCGCGGCGCCGACGAAATTCTTCGCGCGTTCCACAACGTCGACAAGCTGTATCTGAAGAGCGGGACGATCCTCTGGGCGGTGAGCGACAGCCTCGTCGGTCTGCGGGCGGCCAAGGACATCGTCGTCCCCGGCGAGAACTTCACGGTCCAGCAGGGCAAGAAGATCACCAAGAACGCGGTCGAGGCGCTGCGGAAGGCGAATGTCGAGGGCGTCGAGATCTCGGACGCCGAGCTCGAAGGCGCGTTCGCGGCTGCGGACGTCGTCGATCCGTCGACCGGCGAAGTCATTCTCGAGGCGAACGAGGCGCTCGAGCCCCGCGTGATTTCCATGGCGCAGGAAAAGAACGTCGATCGCATCGACGTCTTCTTCCCGGAGCGCGACGAGGTCGGGTCGATCATCAGCCAGACGCTGAAGAAGGATCCGATTCACACGCACGAAGAGGCGCTCATCGAGATCTATCGCCGCCTGCGGCCCGGCGATCCGCCGACGCTCGACAGCAGCCGGTCGCTCTTCGAGAACATGTTCTTCAACCCGCAGAAGTACGACTTCTCGCGCGTCGGCCGCCTGAAGCTGAACACGAAGCTCGGGCTGAACACGCCGCTCGACGAGAAGATCCTGCACCCGCAGGACTTCTACGAGGTCATCAAGTACCTGCTCAAGCTGCGACGGAACCCGGCCAACGTCGACGACATCGATCACCTCGGCAATCGCCGCGTCCGGTCGGTCGGCGAGCTGCTCGAGAACCAGTTCCGGATCGGCCTCGTCCGGATGGAACGGGCGATCAAGGAGAAGATGTCGGTCTACCAGGAAATGGCGACCGCCATGCCGCACGACCTCATCAACGCGAAGCCGGTCATGGCCGCGATTCGCGAGTTCTTCGGGTCGTCGCAGCTGTCGCAGTTCATGGATCAGACCAACCCGCTGTCGGAGATCACGCACAAGCGGCGGCTCTCGGCGCTCGGGCCGGGCGGCCTGTCGCGCGAACGCGCCGGGTTCGAGGTCCGCGACGTTCATCCGACGCATTACGGCCGGATCTGTCCGATTGAGACGCCGGAAGGACCGAACATCGGCCTCATCTCGTCGCTGTCGTGCTACGCGCGCATCAACGAGTTCGGCTTCATCGAGTCGCCGTACCGGAAGGTGAAGGACGGACGCGTCACCGACTACGTCATGGTCACCAACGCCGCCGGCTCGAAATACAAGGCCGGGGACATCGTCGAGTCCGACGAGCTGGTGTCCGAGGACGGACGATCGAAGAAGAAAGGCGTCGAGTTCGAGCCGTTCTCCTTCTATCTGTCGGCCTGGGAAGAGGACCAGTACATCATCGCGCAGGCGAACGCCGCGGTCGACAACGACGGGAAGCTGACGCAGGAGCGCGTCAATGCGCGCCAGGCGGGCAACTTCATCCTGTCGCCGCGCGCCAACGTCCAGTTCATCGACGTGTCGCCCAAGCAGCTCGTCTCGGTCGCCGCGTCACTGATTCCGTTCCTGGAAAACGACGACGCCAACCGCGCGCTGATGGGTTCGAACATGCAGCGCCAGGCGGTGCCGCTGCTCCGCGCGCGGGCGCCGTTTGTCGGCACCGGCATGGAGTACATCACGGCCCGCGACTCGGGCGCGGTCATCGTCGCGCGCCGCTCGGGCACCATCGACTACGTCGACAGCCAGCGCATTGTCGTCCGCGTCGAGGGCGAGAACGAGGACGCGAGCAAGGAGATGGGCGCCGACATCTATCCGATGACCAAGTTCAAGCGGTCCAACCAGAACACCTGCATCACCCAGAAGCCGATCGTCCGGGTCGGCCAGAAGGTGCACAAGGGCCAGGTGCTCGGCGACGGACCGTGCACCGAGCTCGGCGAGCTGGCCCTCGGGCGGAACGTGCTGGTCGCGTTCATGCCCTGGCGCGGGTACAACTTCGAGGATGCCATTCTCGTCTCCGAGCGGATGGTGAAGGACGATTACTACACGTCCATCCACATCGAGGAGTTCGAGATCGAGTCGCGCGACACGAAGCTCGGGCCGGAAGAAATCACGCGCGACATCCCGAACGTCTCCGAGGGGTTCCTGAAGGACCTCGACGAGAGCGGGATTATCCGCATCGGCGCCAACGTCAAGCCGGGCGATATCCTCGTCGGCAAGGTGACGCCGAAGGGCGAGACGCAACTCACACCGGAAGAGAAGCTCCTCCGCGCGATCTTCGGCGAGAAGGCGGGTGACGTCCGCGACGCGTCGCTCATCTGCCCGCCGGGCATCGAAGGCATCATCGTCGGCGTCAAGATCTTCTCCCGCAAGGGGATCGAGAAGGACGACCGCGCGAAAGCGATCGAGCAGGAAGAGCTCGACATGATGGAGAAGAACCTTCAGGACGAGATCCGCATTCTTCACGACGAGGTGAAGAAGCGCGTGGTCATGATGTTGAAGGGCCAGGAGCTCCGGTCCGATCTCTTCGAAGAGTACGGCCGCGAACGTCTCCACCGGAAGGGCACGGTCCTGACCGAGCCGATCCTGCAGGAGATGTCCTACGAGACGATGGTGCGGGTGAAGATTGCCACCGACGACACCCGCCTCGAGGACGACCTGCGGGACCTCGAGGAACGGACCGAGCGGCAGGTCGAGGTCATCAAGAATCTCTTCGAGGAAAAGAAGGAGAAGATTCGCCGGGGCGACGAGCTGCCGCCGGGCGTGATCAAGCTCGTCAAGGTCTACGTCGCGATGAAGCGCAAGCTGTCGGTCGGCGACAAGATGGCCGGCCGCCACGGCAACAAGGGCGTCATCGCACGCATCCTCCCGGAAGAGGACATGCCGTATCTGCCCGACGGCACGCCGGTGGAGATCGTGCTGAATCCGCTCGGCGTTCCCTCGCGTATGAACGTCGGCCAGATTCTCGAGACCCACCTCGGGTGGGCGGCGCACGCGCTGGGCCTCTACTTCGCGACGCCGGTCTTCGACGGCGCGACGGAAACCGAGATCAAGAACTGGCTGGATCGCGCCGGGCTGCCGAAGGGCGGCAAGACGCGCCTCTACGACGGCATGTCGGGCGACGTGTTCGAGCAGGATGTCACCGTCGGCTACATCTACATGCTCAAGTTGTCGCACCTGGTGGACGACAAGATCCACGCGCGTTCCATCGGGCCGTACTCGCTCATCACGCAGCAGCCGCTCGGCGGCAAGGCGCAGTTTGGCGGCCAGCGCTTCGGCGAGATGGAGGTGTGGGCGCTCGAGGCCTACGGCGCGGCGCATATCCTGCAGGAGCTTCTCACGGCGAAGTCCGACGACGTCATTGGCCGCGCGAAGATCTACGAAGCCATCGTCAAGGGCGACGCATCGTTCACCGCAGGACTGCCGGAATCGTTCAACGTGCTCATCCGCGAGCTCCAGTCGCTGTGCCTGGATGTGGAGTTGATGAAGACGAAGAAAAAACTGCCGGACGTGACTCCCCAACCCGTTTTGGAGGAGGTTTAAATAGATGAGACCGTCATTCCATGAACGCTCGGCGCTGACGAGCGATTTCGACGCGATTCGGATCAGCCTCGCTTCGGCCGACAAGATCATGTCGTGGTCGCACGGCGAAGTGACCAAGCCCGAGACGATCAACTACCGCACGTTCAAGCCCGAGCGAGACGGCCTGTTCTGCGCGAAGATCTTCGGCCCGATTACCGACTGGGAGTGCCTCTGCGGGAAGTACAAACGCATGAAGCACCGCGGGGTGATCTGCGACAAGTGCGGCGTCGAAGTGACGCAGGCGAAGGTCCGCCGCGAGCGGCTGGGCCATATCACCCTGGCCACCCCGGCGAGCCACGTGTGGTTCTTCAAAGGGCTTCCGAGCCGCATCGGCCACCTTCTCGACATCTCGCTGCGCGATCTCGAGCGCGTCCTCTACTTCGAGGCGTATGTCGTCGTCGATCCGGGCGAGACCGAGCTGAAGCAGAACCAGCTTCTCAACGAAGAGGGCTATCGCAAGGCGCGGGAAGAGCACCAGCACCGGTTCAAGGCGCAGATGGGCGCCGAGGCGATCAAGGAGCTGCTGAAGCGCGTCAACGTGGACCGGCTCGCCGTGGAGCTGCGCGAGAAGATGCGGTCGGAGAACTCGGCCCAGAAGAAGCTGAAGTTTGCGAAGCGGCTGAAGGTCGTCGATTCTTTCCGCAAATCGAGCAACCGGCCCGAGTGGATGATTCTCGACGTCATTCCGGTCATTCCGCCGGAACTGCGTCCCCTCGTGCCGCTCGACGGCGGCCGCTTCGCGACATCGGACCTGAACGATCTCTACCGCCGCGTCATCAACCGCAACAACCGGTTGAAGAAGCTGATGGAGCTGAAGGCGCCCGACGTCATCATCCGCAACGAGAAGCGGATGCTGCAGGAGGCGGTTGACGCGCTGTTCGACAACGGCCGCCGCGGCCGCGTCCTGCGAGGCGCTAACAACCGGCCGCTCAAGTCGCTGTCCGATACGCTCAAGGGCAAGCAGGGACGGTTCCGCCAGAACCTCCTCGGCAAGCGCGTCGATTACTCCGGCCGTTCGGTCATCGTTGTCGGACCAGAGCTGAAGCTGCACCAGTGCGGCCTGCCGAAGAAGATGGCGCTCGAGCTGTTCAAGCCGTTCATCTACAACAAGCTCGAGGAGCGCGGTCTCGTCGCGACGATCAAGCAGGCGAAGGAGATGGTCGAGATGCAGCGTCCCGAAGTGTGGGACGTGCTCGAAGAAGTGATCCGCGAGCACCCGGTGCTGCTCAACCGCGCGCCGACGCTCCATCGGCTCGGCATCCAGGCGTTCGAGCCGGTGCTGGTCGAAGGCAAGGCGATCCGCATTCACCCGCTCGTCTGCACGGCGTTCAACGCGGACTTCGACGGCGACCAGATGGCCGTCCACATTCCGCTCTCGCCGGAAGCGCAGATCGAAGCGTCGGTGCTGATGCTCTCGAGCAACAACATCCTGTCGCCCGCGCACGGCGCGCCGATTGCGATTCCGTCGCAGGACATCGTGCTCGGCTGCTACTACCTCACGAAGGCGAAGTCGGGAGCGAAGGGCGAAGGACGGGCGTTCGGCAATCCCGAGGACGTGATGCTGGCGCTCGAGGCCGGCGAACTCGAAACGCTGTCGCCGATCCGGCTGCGCTATACCGGACCGCTCCAGGATCTGACCGCCGCGCGCGACGATCAGGACGTCCTGCACACCGAAGTGCAGGAGGTGAAGATGAAGATCATCAACACCACCGTCGGGCGCGTCATCCTCAACGGGCAGCTGCCGAAGGAGATGCCCTTCGTCAACGGCCTGCTGAAGAAGAAGGGGCTGCAGCAGCTGGTCCAGAGCTGCTACCTGAAGTTCGGTCTCGAGAAGACGGTCGAGATGCTCGACTCGCTCAAGAACACCGGGTTCACCTACGCCACCCGATCGGGCCTGTCGATCGGCATCGACGACCTCGTCGTGCCGAAGGAAAAGGTCGCCCTCGTCGAGAAGGCGCGCGAAGAAGTGATCAAGGTCGAGTCGCAGTACCTCGAAGGCGCGATCACCAACGGCGAGCGCTACAACAAGGTCATCGCCATCTGGTCGGAAGCGACCGAGGACATCGCCAACGCGATGTTCGGAGAGATGGAGGAGCTCGACAAGGAAGGGAAAACCTTCAACCCCGTCTACATCATGGCCGACTCGGGCGCCAGAGGCAGCAAGCAGCAGATCCGGCAGCTCGCCGGCATGCGCGGCCTGATGGCGAAGCCGTCGGGGGAGATCATCGAGACGCCGATCACCTCGAACTTCCGCGAAGGCCTGACCGTGCTGCAGTACTTCATCTCGACCCACGGTGCGCGTAAGGGTCTGGCCGACACGGCGCTGAAGACCGCGGACTCGGGCTACCTGACCCGTCGGCTCGTCGACGTCGCGCAGGACGTGATCATCCACGAGCTCGATTGCGGCACGCTCGACGGCATCGAGGCCCGGGCGATCGTCGAAAGCGGCGAGGTCATCGAGCCGCTGCGCGACCGCATCATCGGCCGGACGACCCTCGAGAAGATCACCGACCCGTTTACGGGACAGACGATCGTCGACGTGAACGAAGTGATGGACGAGGAGCTGTCGTCGGCGATTCAGGACGCCGGCATCGAGAAGGTGAAGATCCGCTCGGTGCTGACCTGCACGTCACGCCGCGGCGTCTGCGCCAAGTGCTACGGCCGCGACCTGGCCACGGGCAAGATGGTCGAGCTCGGCCAGGCGGTCGGCGTCATCGCGGCGCAGTCCATCGGCGAGCCCGGCACGCAGCTGACGATGCGGACGTTCCATATCGGTGGAACGGCCTCACGCGTGTCCGAGCAGTCAACGCTCGAAGCACGGCATGGCGGAACGGTGCGGTTCCAGGGCCTGCAGGTCGTCCAGGCGAAGGACGGCAACCTGGTCGTGATGAACCGCAGCGGTTCGCTGGTGCTGCAGGACGCCAAGGGCCGCGATCGCGAGCGGTATCCGATCGTTTACGGCGCCCGGCTCAAGGTCAAAGAAGGCCAGACGGTCGAGCAGGGCGACGTGCTGGTCGAGTGGGATCCGTACACGTTCTCGATCCTCACCGAGGAACCGGGACAGGTCCGGTTCAAGGACATCCTCGAAGGCATCACGGTGCACGAGGAAGTGGACGAGGTCACCGGTCTGTCGCGCTTGATCATCGTCGATTCACCGGACGAGAAGAAGCAGCCGGTGATGGAAATCAAGACGAAGGACGGGAAGATCGGCCGCAAGTACCAGATGCCGTCGCACGCTCACTTGATGGTGCAGGACGGCGAAATGGTGTCGGCGGGCGACATCCTCGCGAAGATCCCGCGCGAAACGACCAAGACCAAGGACATCACGGGCGGTCTGCCGCGCGTGGTCGAACTGTTCGAGGCGAGAAAGCCGCGCGAAACGGCGGTCATCACCGAGATCGACGGCCTCGTCAAGCACGGCGGCATCGTCAAGGGTCAGCGCAAGATCATCGTCATCCCGGACGAGCCGGGCGCCGAGCCGCGCGAGTACTCACTGCCGCGCGGCGTGCACGTCAACGTTCAGGAAGGCGAGCGCGTCCGCGCCGGCGAGCCGCTGATGGACGGGCCGTCGAATCCGCACGACATCCTGAACGTCCTCGGCGAGAAAGCGCTGCAGGCGTATCTCGTCAACGAAATCCAGGAGGTCTACCGGCTGCAGGGCGTCAACATCAACGACAAGCACATCGAGACGATCGCGCGTCAGATGATGCGGTGGGTCAAGATCGAAGACGTCGGCGATACCGAGTTCCTGGTCGACGAACAGGTGGACAAGTTCCGGTTCCTCGAAGAGAACGAGCGCGTGATCACCAAGGGCGAGCGTCCGGCGCAGGGCCGTCCGCTGCTGCTCGGGATCACCAAGGCGTCGCTCTCGACCGACTCGTTCATCTCGGCGGCGTCGTTCCAGGAAACGACGCGCGTCCTCACCGAGGCGTCGATTTCCGGTAAGGTCGATCACCTGCGCGGCCTGAAGGAGAACGTCACGATGGGCCGGCTGATTCCGGCCGGCACCGGCTTCGAGTACTACCGGAACGTGCGGATCCCGGCGGACGAGCCGCCGCCGCCGCCGGCGCTGCCGCAGCCGACCGACGAGGAGCTCGATCTCGAGCGCGACATGGAGTACTTCGTCGAGCCCGAGGAGGCTCTCGGGACCCGGGGAGAAACGCTCGAGTAAATAGCGAATCTGGTCATCTGGTCATCTGGTCATTGATTGGGTAATTGAATGATTGGGTGATTGGGTAATTGGAGAATAGTCGCGCACAGAGGGCGGCGGTCGAAGGATCGCCGCCCTTTTTCTTTTTGACGACGATCTTTCACCGACCGCTCGATCTGTTGTGATGAAATGACTCAATCGCCCAATCAATGACCAAATAGCCAGATGACTAGATGACCAGATTTGCGCGAACCACGTCGGTCATGTTTGCCGCGTCGATCCTGGTGAGTTCAGGTTGTGCCGGCAGCAGTGTCGCGGCCGCGCCGCCGGCGCTGAACCCGACGTCCCCAGGCTCAAGAGTGAGAGACCAGCCCGCTATCGCGGCGCCTGTGCGCGAGACTATCGACAGCCTTAAAGCATATGAGGCGCAGGTCGGTTTCGAGACGACCCACAACTTCGCAGCGGCCACTGGCGAGGCTTTTCCAGGGCGCTGCTATTTCACTGGAATACTGGACCTGCCAGAGTCGTATCGCCAGCTGCGGCTTTCTCCGGCGGCCGATGGCAGGTGCGGCATCGACGAATCAGAGTACGACGTCTTTCCGTATTTGCTCGAGGTGGCGGCGACGGGACGGAGCCCTGTCACGCCGGCGCTGGAAGGTGCGGCGCTCGAGCGCCTCCTGATGGTTGTCCCACACGAGGATTTTCACAACCAGCCTGAAATGAAGGGCGCGCCACCGGAGGTGGCCGAGGCAGCGGCGACGCTGGTGGGATACCTGACGGCGGCCGGATTCGCGCGGCAGCACTACGGTCCCGACTCGCAGGTGTCTCAGCGGCTGGCGCTAGAGGCAACGCTGTTCCTCACCAAAGCGCGGATCGTGAACGACTACTTCACTCGGGTGGCAGCGATGTACAGCTCATACCGTGACCGCCGGTTCAGCCGGGACGACGCCCTCGTCAGTAAACGCGAGCTGTTCGGAGAACTGCTGCAGGCATGTTCGTCGTCCGGCCCGGCACCGGTATCGTTCAACCGGTGTCCTGCCATCATGAACAACGCTGGTCTGGCGTTCGATCACTCTTACACGCGAGAATACCCGGTGCTGTTCGACTTTCACGTCCGGCTCGGCGGCAACATCTTGTCGACCGTGGCGGGTCTCCGGCGGCTGCTTGGACGCTGGCCGGGCGGGGCGATGAGCGCACCGGATCTGATCGACGCGCTCTCCAGGACCTCATCGTAGGTACCCAGCCTGGACCGTTGAAGCTCTCAACTGGTTTGCCCGTGGCCCTCTTCATCTAGCGCCGACCGTGCAGAGCGATCCGTCATCGGCCGTTGCCACCGTCGGTCTTCTTCTCATTGATCATCGCGGATGGATCCTGATGCAGTTGCGCGACGAGCGGGGTACCTATCCGCTCCACTGGGCGACGGTCGGCGGCGCGGTTGAACCGGGAGAGACGCTCGAGGAGGCCGTCCGGCGTGAGGCGTACGAGGAGACGGGCTACCGGTTGTCGACGCCTCCCAGCTTTGGAAGTCGCGCCACGATCGTCGCACCCGACGGGCGGCGCTGGGATGCGACTCTCTTCTTCGCTCCGTACGACGGCTCCCAACCGATACATTGTCACGAGGGCCTGCAGATCACGTTCGTCGACCCTGGAACGCTCGACGCGTTGGTGGTCCACCCTGGCCACAAGGAGCTCGTTCTTGAGGCGCTGCGACGCTACCGGGAGCAGCGCGGCTGACTTCGGTCTTGGCGGCCACGACGAGCCGTTCTTGTGGCACAATCCCGGGCACTTGCCTCGGGCCTCTTCAGGCATGGCAAGGAAGGAGAGGTTGCATGGAACGGTTTTCGTTGAGATGGATACTTCCATCCGCCGTATTGGCGGCGTGCCTCGGGGTCCAGGTTCAGCCTCTGCGAGCCGAATTGCTCGACCTGACGAAGGAGGTGGCGGGCATTACCGTCCACTACAAAGTCGTCCTGCCCACCGGCTACGATCCGGCAAAATCGTACCCCGGGATCCTTGCCTTCGGCGGCGGTCCCCAGACGATGAACACAGTGGACAGCATTCTGACCCGCAACTTTCGCGCGGAAGCGGAGAAGCGCGGGTACATCGTCGTGGCGCCGGCGGCGCCAGACGGGCAGCTGTTCTTCGAGAGCGGGGCTCGGGTTGTGCCGGAATTCCTTAAACTGATTCTCGCCGACTACAAGATTCAGGGAGGCAAGTTTCACATCGCCGGTCCGTCGAACGGCGGCATTGCGGCGTTCCACGTGGCCGCAGAGAACCCGCAATACTTCCTTTCCGTGACCGCGTTTCCCGGCTACATGTGGAGGCCGACCGAGGCCAAGCTGCAGGCGATTTCGAAGATGTGCGTGTTCATGTATGTAGGCGAACTGGACCAGTACAGGTGGCACAACGAAATGGAGAGGGAAGCTGAATTCCTTCGATCGAAGGGGACTGTCGCGCGGTACACGGTCGAGAAAGATCAACCGCACCGTTTGGACACGCTCGCCGGGGCGAACGCCGGTCGCCTCTTCGATGGATTTGAAGAGACGAAGAAGGGGTGTAGTCAATAGGGCCGCGCAATCGAGCGATCGGATGACACGGCACGGCGATTGATGTTTGATCTTCAAGCCCAGTTCGGCGAGATCGACATCTATCTCTTCGACCAGCTGCTTCGCCGGCGCGTCGTTCCCGGCATGCGCGTCATCGATGTGGGATGCGGGTCGGGCCGTAATCTCGTCTACCTGATGCGGGCCGGCTTCGAGGTTTTCGGGATCGATTCGGATCCGATCGCGATTCAGACCTGCCAGCATCTCGCATCGAACGTCGCACCGCATTTTTCTCCAGACAACTTTCGTGTGGAGGCCATCGAGCGGACGACCTTTCCGGCGCAGTTCGCCGATGTCGTCCTGAGCAGCGCCGTCCTGCACTTCGCCAGAGACGATGAGCATTTCGAGGCGATGCTGCACGGCTCCTGGAGGCTGCTGCGAGGGGGAGGACTGCTGTTCTGCAGGCTGGCCTCGTCGATTGGCATGGAGCGGCAGCTGACGTCCACAGGAGGCCGACGCCATCGCCTGCCTGACGGCAGCGAGCGCTATCTCGTTGACGAAGCACTTCTAATGGACTTCACTAAACAGCTCGGCGGGGAGCTCCTCGATCCGTTGAAGACGACGGTCGTGCAAGATCAACGTTGCATGACGACCTGGGTTGTCCGCAAAACAGACAAATCGGGGTGATCCGCCCACGACGCGTCCGGGTGTAGGCTACAGCGGTTCCAGACTTCGTCGGGGCAACTTCAGGAATCAGAGGAGGCGGACATGCCGAAGTTCATGGTCAAGGCGTCCTACAATTCCGACGGCGCTCGAGGGCTTCTGAAAGAGGGCGGGACGGCACGGCGCGCCACCGTGCAGAAGCTCATTGAGAGCGTCGGCGGCAAAGTCGAAGCGTTCTATTTTTCGTATGGCGAAGACGACGCGTACATCATCACCGACATGCCGGACGCCGCCGCCGGCATCGCAATCAGCCTCGCCGTGAACGGGTCGGGCGCCGTGCGCCTGTCCACGATCCCCTTGATCACGCCGGAAGAGCTCGATGCGGCGTGCAAGAAGACCGTAAATTATCGCGCCCCGGGCTCGTAGGCGCTTCAGGCATGACGATGGGCGTCGGGCATGCCAAGGCGGCGGACGGTGTCGCCCTCGAAATCGAATTCGATCAGCACCACCGGCTCAGGCCCGACGACCCAGCCGTCATGGCCCGGTTCGATCGCGACCACTTGCGGCGCCCGGTGTTCCACGACACAACCGTCCGCGTATTCGATGTGGATTTCGCCCTGAGCGAGAAAGCCGACGTGGGCATGCATGCACAGGTCGGTGCCGATCACCGGTTTCATGTCGACCGACCATCGAAATCCGGCCGGATAAATCATGCGCTTGACCCGCGCGGCGCCCGCCCGGCCCACGTCGAGCCGGACGTGTCCGATGTTGCGCCGCTCGGCGCCCTTGACCGCCGCGACGAGCGGTTCCGGAGTCCGACGCCGCTTTCGAGACGGCGCGGGACGTTTCTTGCTGCTCTTGCCGGCGGTTCGTGCGCTCCTGCGGGCGGCTTTCTTTTTTGCCATGTATTCTCCTCGTGCAATGAAACGGCCGATGCTAGCACGGCTGCCGGGCCGGCGCTCGCTTCGGATGCATGCGCTCGAAGCACTCGTCCAGCCTGGTGATGGCGATGTCCGATTCCACGCCGCAGCTGGTGGTCGAGGTCTATGTTCGAGATCTCGATCGCGCGCTGCGGTTCTATCAGGCTCTCGGATTCCACCTTGTGCGTCGTACCGAGGGCTTTGCGGTCGTGAGCTGGGAAGGGCATCTGCTTTTTCTGGACGAGCAGCCTCAACTTCCGGAGACTGGCGGACGAGAATCGGCCAACGTACGGATAATGGTTCCGGATGTGGACACGCTCTGGCTGCGTGCCCAGGCGCTCGGAGCGCGCATCGCGGTGCCCATTGCCAATCGTGCGTATGGACTACGCGACTTCACCATTCGCGATCCGGATGGCTTCGGGCTGCGGTTCGCAACGGCACTCACGGCGGTGACTGAATAGAAAGGAACGCATATGAAAATGCAGCGCCTTCTGATTCTGCTTACGCTGATGAATCTGGCGATGCTCATCGTCGCCACCTTCACGGTCGGCGGGTTCCGCCATGCGGCGGCGCAAGATGTGGCGCCGGTGCTTCGCGGGCGCGGACTCGAGATTGTCGACGATCGGGGCCGCATCCGCGCAAGCATCAGCGTTCTTCCGGCGGGGACGTCAGAGAGGGGCGATCGCTACCAGGAGACGGTGCTGCTGCGCTTGATCACCGAGCGGGGCCGGCCCGGAGTCAAGATTGGTACCTCGGAAGAAACCAGCGGAATGAGCCTTGCGGGGCCCTCGGACACCCGGGATACCTACGTGATCCTCGAAGCGAAAGGCACCGCGAGCTCGTTGAGGCTTCGTAATGAGAGCGGAAGAGAGCAAATCGTCAGCCCCTAGGCGGAAACGAGAGGAGTCAGCGAAATGAAGACCGGGGCGCAGAATCAGATTCAAGGCAGGGTTGTGTCGATCCAGCGCGGCGACGTGATGGCGCTGATCAAGTTCGAGATCACGACACCGGCGCGGATGGCGTCCGTCATTACGAGCGAGTCGGTGGACGAGCTCGCCCTCCAGGTCGGCGATCAGGTGCAGCTGCTGGTCAAGGCGGTTCACGTCCTGCCTGTGAAAGTGTGACGTGCGCCGTCTAAGCCGAAACGATGCCGGCTAACCGACAGCGCAACCTCCGATTGCTTCGACACGTGGTGGGCCGTCTATGAGGCAGTTCAGCATTTCGATTGAGATACACGCGCCCTCCGAGCGCGTGTGGGAAGTGATGAGTGATATAGAGCGCTGGCACGAATGGACACCGTCGGTCACCAGCATCAGGCGGCTTGGCAGAGGGCCGCTCGCTGTCGGGAGCCGTGCGGTCATCCGGCAGCCGAAGTTTCCGCCGGCGATGTGGAAGATCACCGCGTTCGAGCCAGGTCAAGGCTTCACCTGGGTCAGCGTGGGCCCCGGGATCAGGGTTGTCGGCCGTCACGCTGTGGAGCCGAAAGGGTCGGTCAGCCAGGCCACGTTGTCGCTCGAACTGCAGGGCCTTTTCGGTGGACTGTTCGGACGGCGGTTGACGAAGGACATTACCGAGCGGTACCTGGCCTTCGAGGCGGCGGGCCTCAGAGCGCGCAGCGAAGATCCGCATTTTGGTGACGGGGCCGTCCCCCCATCAGCTGGCTGAGGACGGCCGATGGACGAGACGACGCTCCATCGACGGGCGCTCGAGTGGCAGGTCAGTATTTGGAACGGTATCTCCCAGGTCTATGTCAGGGAAATCGACAGGCGCTTCACCCCTGTCGTTGAAGGTGTCCTCGCGCGAGCCAATCTTGCGCCCGGCGAGCGCGTGCTCGATCTTGGAACTGGTACAGGAGCGGTTGCCGAAAGAGCCGCGCGACTCGTCGGGCACGGCGGCCACGTTGTTGCCACGGACATCAGCGCAGAGATGTTGGCCGTCGCGCGGGCGAGAATGGCCGCGTCCCGTTGCGTCAACGTGACGCTGCTCGAAGGCGCGGCGGAGAATATCCCGGCCGCCAGCCACGACTTCGAAGTCGTCCTGGCCTCTTTGTGCCTGATGTTCGTGATCGATCGCGAAGCCGCCGCTCGTGAGATAGCCAGGGTGCTCCGCCCCATGGGACGCTTTGTGGCAGCGGTCTGGGGCGGCCCGGATCGTTGCGACATCGTCCGGTTCCAGCAGATCGCCGGCCGCTTCGCCGGTCCGCCGCCTGTTTCCGGTGCAGGTCCCGGATCGATGGCCGACCCGCACGATTTTCTTCATCAACTCGCTGCCGCCGGCATCGAGGCTCGCGTCGAGACCGAGATGCTAGGTTTCGAGTTCGAGAGTTTCGATGCGGCGTGGGACACGCTGGCCCGGGTTACGACGGCGCATCTTGCTCCAGAGCTGCAGGCCGACGCCAAGGCCGCCGTCCGGGCGGCGATGTATCCCGCCGGTGATGGCCCATTCCGTTTCAGTAATCTGACGCAATTCATCGTTGGCGGCGTGCGGCCGGGACCCTGGTGACCGCTCCGGCCCGCTTGCCTCCGAACGGCGGCCGTAGCGCGACATGCTAGGATCGCCCGCCGTGAGCATCAACCCACTGCTTGTGACCACTGCCTTCGAGCTGCCCGGCTATCGGATGGTCCGCAACCTCGGCATCGTCCGGGGCATCGTTGTTCGATCCCGCAGTATTGTCGGGAACATCGGCGCCGCGCTCCAGACGCTGATTGGCGGCAATATCACGCTGTACACCGAGCTCTGCGAAAGGGCACGGGAGGATGCGTTCCGGTTGATGCTGGATCATGCGGCGGAGCACGGCGCCAACGCACTGATAGGTGTTCGTTATGATGCGAACGAAGTTGCCGCTGGTGTGACCGAAGTGCTCGCGTACGGCACCGCAGTGGTTGTCGAAGCCTCCGGAAACCATTGAGCGCGGACATCGGGGTGCTGCTCTTCGACCTCGGCGGTGTGCTCGTCGACTACACCGGCGTCCGCGACCTCAGGCGGTTGCTGCCGGCGGCGGCATCGGAAGCGGACATCAGCGAGCGGTGGGGTCGTTGTCCGCACACCGAGTCGTTTTGTCTCGGGAGATCGAGCGCCCGGGAGTTCGGCGAACGCTTCGTTCGCGAGTGGGGAATCGCGATGGCACCCCAACTGTTCCTGGAGGAATTCGGGACGTGGTCGCGGTCGCTCCTCCCGGGTGCCGCGGAACTGCTTGCGGCGCTTCGGCCGCGCTTCCGGCTGGCTGCGTTGAGCAATTCGAACGAGCTCCATTGGGAACGCAATACCGCACTCGGGATCACCGGGCTGTTCGAGGTGGCGATCTCCTCGCACCAGGTGGGACTCGCCAAACCGGATCCGCGCATCTATCTCACCGCGCTTCGACGGTTGAAGGCGACGCCCGGAGAAGTCATGTTCTTCGACGATCTCCAGGCGAATGTTGCCGCTGCGCTCGAACTGGGGATCCACGCGTTCCGGGTTGAGGGCGTTGAAGGTATTCGAGCCAGGCTCAGCGCCGCAGGCATGCTGTGACGCCGGGGACGCGTTCATGGCGCTGAAACGCGGCGTGCCTCGCGGGACACGGAGCGCCCTGGCACGCGATCTTCACGAGTTCGCGTCCGCCCGGAAGCTGACAGATCGCCAGAGGTCGTCGAGGTGAGGCTTGATTGATTCCGAGTCGTGATGGCGCTGGACGATCTGCGGACTCGAACGTTTCTGGTTACGGGAGCCAGTTCCGGAATTGGCCGCGCGCTGGCCTGCCTCCTGGCATCGCGTGGCGCCAGGGTCGTCCTGGCGTCTCGTTCGCCAGAGCGGACCGTTCCGGTGCTCGACGCGATTCGCCAGCGTCACCCGCAGGCCGATCTGCAATTCCTGGAAATCGATGTTTCCGACTTTGCCTCCGTACGACGGGCCGCGGATCAGTTTCTGAGGGGACACAGCAGGTTGGATGTGCTCGTCAACAATGCCGGCATTGCCGGCACGTTCGGCCTCAACAGCGACGGCTTCGATGTCACCTATGCCACCAATCACCTCGGTCCGTTTCTGCTCACCAATCTTCTGCTTCCCGCGCTGCGCGCTTCACCATCTGCGCGCATCGTCAACATGTCGAGCATGGCGCAGATGAACGTCAAGAAGATCGATTGGACGGGTCTGGAGCGGCGGACGACGCCCAGGCGCAGCGGCTTCCGGGACTACTCGATGACGAAGCTGATGAACGTGTTGCATGCGAAGGAACTCGCGCGCCGGCTCGAGCACACATCGGTGACGACATATGCCGTTCATCCCGGCGTCGTGGCCTCGAATATTTGGCGGGCGCTGCCAGGACCACTGTCCTGGATCGTTAAACTGATCATGATCTCCAACGAACGCGGCGCCGAGACGCCGCTGTTCTGCGCGACAGCTCCGGAGGTGAAGGCGATCTCAGGCCGTTACTACAGTCGGTGTCGTGAAGTTCCCTGTAATCCTCTCGCGGAGGATCCGGCGCTCGGAGGAGAATTGTGGCGACGCAGCGAGATCGCAGTCAGCTGAGGGGTGATGCTGAAGTGCGAGGGGGACGGTCCATGGCCGAATCCAGAGCTTCGAAAGTCGTCCATGTCCGACCAGTCAAAGAAGCCGACTCTGCTGTCTGGCTGCGGATGCGCCAGGCGCTGTGGCCTGAAGGAAATGCCAGCTCGCACGGCACCGACATTCACCAGTTTTTCGAAGGCGCGCGGCTCATGCCGCTCGCGGTCCTGCTGGCGATCGACGAGGCAGGCGCAGCCGTTGGCTTCGTCGAGCTGTCGATTCGAACATATGCCGAGGACTGCGCCACCGACCGCGTCGCGTATCTCGAAGGCTGGTACGTCATTCCCGAGGCGCGACGACAGGGCGTCGGCCGCGCGCTAGTGGCTGCCGCGGAAGAGTGGGGCAGGGCCCAGGGATGCAGCGAATTCGGATCCGACGCGCATATTGACAACGTCTCCAGCGCAGCCGCTCACCGCGCGCTGGGCTTCGTGGAAACCGCTCAGATTCGCTGCTTCCTGAAGGCGCTCTGATGTCCTCACCATCACGCCACTACCTCGCGAGCCTCGTGCTGGGGATTGCGGCGGCGTTCCTGGCGTGCGTGATCTACATCGTCGGCGTGGTCACGGTCGGGATCGGATGGCCACTGCTGAATGCGCGATTCGGGAACGCCGGCACCGGCGGTGGGAGCGCGATGATCGAGAGCGGCACACTTCTGGTCATCGCCGTTATCGGGTTCGCGTTCGGCTTTGTCTGGCGGTTCAGGCGAAGCGCGGGGCGCCGGAATACCGATTGAATTCGTGGTGACAACGCCGCCCTCTGATGAGGTGGCATCTGCGACCGGCGTTCATCGACGTGAGCGTGGGAAAATGACAGTACTGGTTCGGTCTGCGGAGGAGGCCGATGTCGACCGTGTCATGGAGCTGATCGCTGCATGCATCGACGGGATGCGACCGGAGGGCATCGATCGGTGGATGGACCCGCGAGCCGTGCGTTTCTATCGGCGCCTTGGCTATCACGACGCCGGGTGCGTCACGTTCAGAAAAGGTGTGTTTCGTTGTTTCGAAAAGGCTCTCGGCGGATGACATGCTGTGAGCAGGGGAGAACAAGATGAAGGTGGGCATCATCGGCTCTGGCGCCGTCGCGCAAACACTGGCGGCCGGTCTAATCAAGCACGGTCACGACGTGATGCTTGGCACACGCCAGCCCCCAAAGCTCGCCGAATGGCTCGCGAAGAACCCGCGGGGCGCGGCCGGCAGCGTTGCGGACGCAGCTACGTTCGGCGAAACAATCCTGCTCGCGGTCAAGGGCTCCGCGGCTGCGAATGCGCTGCGGGCGGCCGGCCGGGAGAATCTGGCAGGCAAGCCGGTAATTGACGCGACGAATCCGATTGCGGACGCACCCCCGGCCAAGGGCGTACTGCGCTTCTTCACCAATCTCGATTCGTCCCTCATGGAACAGCTTCAGGCGGAGTTTCCTGACGCGCGGTTTGTCAAGGCGTTCAACTCCGTCGGCAACGCGTGCATGGTCGATCCGCAGTTCAAAGGCGGAAAGCCGACGATGTTCATCTGCGGCAACGACGATGGGGCGAAGACCATCGTACGGGGAATATTGGACCAGTTTGGCTGGGAGACGGCGGACATGGGGGCAGCCGAAGCCGCCCGCGCCATCGAACCCCTGTGCATTCTCTGGTGCATCCCGGGCTTTCTTCGCCAGGACTGGATGCATGCGTTCAAGTTGTTGAGCTGACGCGGACGGCCGAAGGAGACGTGACATGTGCCGCAACATCAAGACCCTCGCAAATTTCGAACCGCCGGCGACGGAAAGCGAAATTCGTGCGTCCGCGCTGCAATTCGTCCGCAAGTTGAGCGGCGCCAACCGCCCTTCGCGCGCTAACGAGAAGGCGTTCAATCTCGCAGTCGACGAGGTGACCGCCGCAGCCGAACGTCTGATCTACTCGCTCACCACAACTGCGGCGCCGAGGAACCGTGAAGAAGAAGCACGAAAAGCTCAGGAGCGGGCGCGCGAGCGGTTTGCCTGAGAGCGGTGCGTCCTGTCGTGTTGTCGCGGCGTGATAAGCAGCTGGAGGAGTGTCGCCCCATGAAGCGTGCAGCATCTTGCCTTGCGGTACTGGCCACGTTCGCGTTGATTGCGTCGAGCGTAGCGGCTCAGATTCCGGATCCGCTCGTCAAGGAAAACGCCACCGTCAGGCTTGCCGCACACACGTACGTCATTCCTGACGGCAATGTCGGGATGGTCCCCAACGTGGGCATCGTCGTCGGGTCCCGCGCGACGCTGGTGATCGATCCCGGGCTCGGACGCCGCAATGGCGAGACCGTGCTGCGCGAGGTCGCGAAGATCAGCCAGAACGCCCAGATGTTCATCGCGACCACCCATTTTCATGCCGAGCACACCACCGGCGTCGACGCGTTCCCGGCCAGCGCGAAGTACGTCAACTCGACCGTCCAGGAAGCTGAGTACGCGCAGGCCGGAACCCAGCAGATCCAGAGCTTTAGCGGACGATCGCCTGTGGCAGCCGACCTGCTCAAAGGGGCGACCGGCCGCAAGGCCGACATCACGTTCGATCGCGAATACACGCTGGATCTCGGCGGCGTACGCGTGCGGTTCCTCGTGGTCGGACCGACGCACACCCGTGGCGATACCGCTTTCTTCGTCGAGGAAGACGCGGTGCTGTTCTCGGGCGATGTGGTGATGAACAATTCATTCGTCTCGGCGAATCAGAATTCGAGCATGAAAGCCTGGCTGGCCGCCTTCGATGCCTTAGAGGCAATGAGGCCGCGGACGATCGTGCCGTCGCACGGCCCGGTCGGAGACGGGTCGATCCTGGCGGTAAATCGCGCGTTCATGCAGGAAATCCAGACGCGTGTCCGCGAGCTGAAGGCGCAGGGTCGATCGATCGATGAGACGGCGACGATGGTGCAGACGGCAGTGCAGGCGAAACATCCTGATTGGCCCAGGGCGAATGGCCTTGCTTTTGCCGCAAGAGCCGCGTACGTCGAGGGGCCCTGATGGACGACATGCTGCGCGTCTTGAGCCGTACCACCCTGCGCAGGGAGCGAAGGCGTTGTCGTCTTTTGATGCCGACCTGCGATGGCGTATCGCGGCGCGGGATTTTCCGGGCGCACTACGTGGCCGAGCGAGGCAACGGTCTTTCATGACAGTGATTTCGATCAACGTCGGGCTGCCCAGGGATGTGCGCTGGCAGGGGAGGCTGGTCCGAACGTCGATCTGGAAGGATCCCGTTTCCGGGCCCGTTCGGGTGGGCGCGTTCAATCTGGACGGCGATGAGCAATCAGACTTGTCGGTGCATGGCGGCGCCAGGAAATCCGTCTATGCTTATCCATCGGAGCATTATCCGTACTGGCGGGCGGAACTGCCGGGTACGGAGATGGCCTGGGGTATGTTCGGCGAGAACTTCACGATCGAGGGTCTGCTCGAGACCGCTGTTCACGTCGGCGATCATCTCCGCATCGGCTCAGCGGAATTTGCCGTGACGCAGCCGAGGAGGCCCTGTTTCAAGCTGGGCATTCGGTTCAACCGGCCCGAGATGGTCGAGGAATTCCGTCAGAGCGGGCGTTCAGGTTTCTACCTGTCGGTTGTTCGCCAGGGGCATGTCGTCGCCGGCGACGCCATCGAGCTCCTTGCGACGGGAGACGGCCCGACGGTCGCCGACATCGTTTTGGAGTCTCCCGAGGGACGATCGTGGAAAAAATGACGCGCGAGCAGATGATTGCCGAGTTCGGGGAGCCTGGCGTCCAGAATCCGTCGATCGTGGACCTCATCGAGGCGGACACGGCTTCCGGCCACGTTGTGCTCGTCATGAAAGAACGACGCGACTGGGAAAACAGCTCCGACCAGTTCCGGCAGATAGAGGAAAAGATCAACCGTTACATGGGCTATGTGTTAGACGGCCATCTCGTGCTCCACTATCCGCAGTACGCGGGCAGGCGTGTCCTGATCCGCCTCGACTGCGCTCACGAGCCACGGGGACAAGCGGTACGATTCGTCGATGCGGCCGGCCATTCAATTCGCGAATACGGCCTCGATTTCATCGTCCGCGTCACACCTGGCGCGTAGTCCACGCATGCCGAATCGAATGCCCGGCGCGGTTCCGACGCGGCGCAAGCTGATTCGGCGCCTCCTGCTCCACCTCGGGTTCTCGCTGGCGCTGCTGACAGGTTCGCTCGCCATCGGCATGTGGGGGTACGGCCACTTCGAGCACATGGCGTGGCGCGACGCCTTCGTCAACTCGGCGATGCTGATGAGCGGCATGGGCCCCCTCCAGCAGAACCTGTCAGACGATGGAAAGGTGTTCGCCGGCATCTATGCGCTCTACGCGGGCTTAATCGTCATCGCGGTGACCGGTCTCCTCCTTGCTCCCGCCGTACATCACGTCATGAGACAGGCTCATTGGGAGGATCGCGAACAATAGTCGACATGCGCGCGCGCCAGCGAGGGGATGTGACCATGGACGACGACGGGGTTTCCAAACGCCCTTCATCACTGCACGGCCAGACCGAGCGAGTCCTCCACGCACGCGCGTCAGGGTGTCACGCGATTCAAACGTGGCCGTACCGCGACCCGCTGCCGCGTTCGCGTGCGGGCCCTCGTAGAGGAGTCGAATAGCCCGGGGCTCAGGGTTTCCTGATCCGGATCGTGCTGACCATGGCGCTTCCACTCAGTCCGTAGATGAGCGACAGCGGATGAAGTCGTGCGGGCCCCACCTGATGGACGCCGAACCAGAGCTGATCGTGAATGCGCCCGAGGAAGAACGCCACGCCGAGCAGCGCGACGATGAGGATGCTCGTCGGGATTGGAGTCCCCTCGAAGTACTTCACCTTGCCGGTTTCGGCGTCCGCCAGCGCGGCAGCCGTGGCGTTGAACCGGGCGAGACGGCTGACGCCGCAGACGACAAAGTAAGCGAGCAGCGTCATGTCCCAGCCGCCTCCCAGCCCTAGCGTGAACCCGAGCACTGCCGGAGCGACGCCAAACGAGATCACATCGGCCAGCGAGTCGAGATCGGCGCCGAGAACCGACTGCCGTGTCTTATTCAGGCGGGCGACGTAGCCGTCGAGGACGTCGAAGGCAAGCGCGAGCGGCAGCAGTACGAAGGCGCTCCACAGGAACCGCCGTTCGTCGGAGGCCATGTAGTCGAGGCACAGGAAGATGGCGATGGTCCCGCAGACCGCGTTGCCGATGGTCAGCGCATCCGCCGGTGTGTACGACCGCAGCATCGACATGTGTCGCCGGGGCCCGCTCATAAGGGATAGAGTAGTGCGTTCCGGGAGGTTTTTGATGCTGCCCCACAGCACGGGCAGATAAGGCACCATGAGCGACAGCGACATCCTCGTCGGCAAAGGCGATCGTCCGGTTCATCTGCTCGCCAAGTACGGCAACCGTCACGGTCTCGTTGCCGGTGCGACGGGCACCGGCAAGACGATTTCACTCCTCGTGCTCGCGGAGGGGTTTTCCCGGCTCGGCGTGCCGGTGTTCATGGCCGACGTGAAAGGTGACGTCGCCGGCCTCGCCCAGCCCGGCCTGGCGACCGAGAAAATCCAGCAGCGCGTCGCGCAGATAGGCATCGCCGACTACGCCCCCGAGCCGAGTCCTGTCGTCTTCTGGGATCTCTATGGCAAGGCCGGCCACCCGATCCGCATGACGGTCAGCGAGATCGGTCCGAGCCTGCTCGCCCGGATCCTCGAATTGAGCGATGTCCAGGAAGGCACGCTGAGTGTCGCTTTCAAGCTTGCCGACGACAAAGGTCTGCTCCTCCTCGATCTCGACGACTTGCGGGCGTTGCTGACGTTCGTGGCTGACAATCGCAAGGAGATCTCCACCACGTACGGCCTGGTGAGCACGCAGTCCATCGCCGCGATCCAGCGCGCGCTGCTCACACTCGAGCAGGAAGGCGGCGAGGCGGTGTTCGGCGAACCGGCGCTGGAGCTTCGCGACCTTTTTCGCACCGATCTGAGCGGCCGCGGCGTCGTGAATATTCTCTCGGCCGACCAGCTGATCCTGAAGCCCCGCCTGTATTCGAGCTTTCTGCTCTGGCTTCTGTCCGAGCTGTTCGAGAACCTGCCGGAGGTGGGCGATCTGGATAAGCCGAAGCTGGTGCTGTTCTTCGACGAGGCGCATCTGTTGTTCAGCGATGCCCCACCGGCGCTGCAGCAGAGGGTGGAGCAGGTGGTTCGGCTCATTCGCTCGAAGGGCGTCGGCGTGTACTTCTGCTCTCAGTTCCCGGACGACGTGCCGAACGAGATTCTCGGCCAGCTCGGAAACCGTATCCAGCATGCGCTGCGCGCGTACACCCCGCGAGATCAGAAGGCGGTCCGCGTCGCGGCGGAGACGTTTACCGCGAATCCGGGGCTCGATGTCGCAACCGTGATCTCGCAGCTCGGCGTCGGGGAAGCGCTCGCGTCGATGCTGCTCGATAAGGGCATCCCGATGCCGGTGGAGCGGACGCTCGTCTGTCCGCCGCGCTGCCGGATGGGCGCGATCACCATCGAAGAGCGCGCCGCCGTACGCGCGCGCAGCCCGATTGCCGGGAAGTACGAGACGGCCGTCAATCGCGAGTCCGCGTACGAGATCCTGAACAAACGGGCGGGCGCGAAGGACGCGCCCCTCTCGTCGAAGTCGTCGAAGTCGGCTGAGCCATCGGTCCCCTCAGGGTCCCCCGGGTCAACATCCGGCCCGCCTCCGGCGAGTCAAAAGCCCGGGCAGGCGTCCGAGTCCGGCGGTGTCTTGAGCGATCTGATCTGGGGGACGAAGCGGCGTCAGGGCATGGCGGAAACGATGGCCAAGCAGGCGGCCCGCACGGTCGGAAGCCAGCTCGGGCGGCAGATTCTGCGCGGCGTGCTCGGCGGTATCCTCGGCGGATCGCGCAGCCGCTAGATGCTCGGGATCGCGCTTGCACTGGCGTCCGCGGCCGTGTGGGGCGCGGGCGACTTCGCCGGCGGTCTCGCCGCGCGGAAGGCGTCCCAGGTTCAAGTACTCGTACTGTCCGCGCTGTCGGGCATCCTTCTCCTGTTGGCGAGCGCCGCCTTGCGGCGCGAGACATTTCCGTCGAGCGAGATTGCCTTGTGGGCTGGTCTGGCCGGGCTGTCGGGCACCGTTGGCCTGGCGTGCCTGTACCAAGGCCTCTCTCTCGGCCACGCGGCGATGGTCGCGCCGACAGCGGCGGTGATCACGGCCGCCCTGCCGGTGGTGTTCACGCTGCTGACGGAAGGACGGCCGCGGCTGTCGCAGCTGGCCGGCTTTCTCGTCGCGATGGCCGGCATCTGGCTGGTCGCGACGCCGTCCGGATCGATGGACGGATCCCGGCGCGGCTTCCGGCTCGCGCTGCTGGCCGGGGTCGGCTTCGGCGGCTTTCTGATCCTGATCGGGCAGGTTCCGCCCGGCGCGGTTTTTGTGCCGGCCGCCGTTTCACGGGTGATGATGCTCGCCGCCGTGCTGGTTCTCTGCTGGAGCCGCGGTTTGACCATCCCGCCGGTGATGTCGAATCCGCCGGCTCTGGTCGCGGGGCTGTTCGATGCGGGCGGCAACGTGTTCTATCTGTTCGCCAGGGAACATACGCGCCTCGACGTGGCAGCGGTGCTGTCGTCCTTGTATCCGGTGACGACCGTATTGCTCGCGCATATCGCGCTCCGGGAACCCGTCTCGTGGACGCAGTGGCTGGGAATCGTGATCTGCCTGCTCGCGGTCGCGTTGATTACAATCTGAGGCTCGATCAACTCCTGGAGAGGTACACATGAAGATCAGACTGTTCAGCGGTATTCTCGCAGCTCTGCTCGGCGCAGCGGTCGCGCAGGCCGGAGCCCAGGCGCCGGTCACCGGTTCCTCCGATCCGGAATCGCTGTTTACGAGTCCCGATCCCAAACTGCACGCCAACAAGCAGGTCGTCCTTCACATCATGCGCGACCTGCTCGAAGCCAACCACTGGGATCAGGCTGACAAGTACCTGACGACGGCCTACATTCAGCACAACCCCAATGTCGCGTCGGGACTGGAACCGGTACTGAAATTCTTCGGGGGTCGTACGCCGACTCCGATCCCGGACCGGCGCAGCTGGAGGACCAAGGTTGTTTCCGTGACCGCCGAGGGCGATCTCGTCGTCGTCGCGATCGTTCGGCAGTATCCCGATCCCCGCAGTCCCGGCAAAACTTACACGTCAACGTGGTTCGACATGTGGCGGATCAAAGACGGGAAGGCCGACGAGCACTGGGATGGCGCGACGATCGCCCCGCCGCCGGCCGCCAGATAGCCGGTGCGGCCGATCTTCTTTTCGTCGGCCGGTCGATTTCGGCAGTGGCTCGACCGGCATCACGCCACCGCTACCGAGGTGTGGGTCGGGTTCTACAAGAAAACGTCTCGCCGCAAGGGGATCTCGTATCCCGAGGCGGTCGATCAGGCGCTCTGTTACGGCTGGATCGACGGCCTCCGGAGACGCGTGGATGACGACGGCTACACGAACCGGTTCAGTCCGCGCACGGCCCGGAGCGTCTGGAGCGCGATCAACATCAAACGCATCGGCGAACTGACGCGCGAGGGCCTCATGCATCCGCGCGGCATCAAGGTGTTCGAGAACCGGGATCGGTCGCGGTCCGGGCTGTATTCGTTCGAAAATCGTCCGACTACGCTGACGCCCGCGCTGGCGCGGCGGTTCCGGGCCCACAGGAAAGCGTGGAATTTCTTTGAGGCCCAGCCGCCCGGTTACCGGCGATTGATGATCTTCATGGTGATGAGCGCGAAACAGGACGCGACGAAAGACCGTCGGTTGTCACGGTTGATCGAAGCGTCAGAGCGGGGCCGTCGCCTTCTCTGACGCTTCGCCCTGGTTGGATGACACGACGCCCACGCTGTCGTCTGGACGCGTGGCCGGAGTATCATCAAATTGTTCGAATTTAGGGAAATTCACTGCCAGGAGCTGACTTCCATGAAACGTTTCGCATATCTCACCGTTGCATTGCTGACCATCATCCCGCTCCATGCCCAGGCGCCGAAGGATTGGCTCCTCCGCGCCGATAACAGCACGAGCGCCGCCGATCCCGACGCGCCGGGGGCCATCAGGTTTACGGCCAGCGGTACCGGCTACCATGCGGTCACGCCGCAGGCCGCCGTGTTCTGGAATCCCGCCAATCGCGCCACCGGCAACTACACTCTTAAGGGCACCTTCACCCTCGTCAAGCCCAGCGATCACACCAATTACTACGGTCTGGTCTTCGGCGGCAGCGACCTGGAGGGCCCGAGGCAGAACTACCTCTACTTTCTCGTGGCGCAGGACGGCAGCTACCTGATCAAGCAGCGCGCCGGCGATGCCACGACAAATAACGTCGCCCGGGCGCTGCACCCGGTTGTGAAAAAGCCGGACGCGAAGGGGACGTCCACCAATGCCCTTGAAGTACGCGTCATGGCCGACAAGATCGACTACGCGGTGAACGGTACCGTCGTGCACTCGACGCCCAAGACCGGCTTCACCGCGAAGACCGATGGCTTGTACGGTTTCCGTTCGAACCATCGCCTGGAAATCACCGTCGACGGCCTCTCACTCGTCAAGTAAGGCGGATCCGAGGAGCGGCTCCGCCACGGAGCCGCTCCCAGGTCGCCGGTCCGAAAAACGCGATCGCGACGTCCAGGAAGTTCGCGAAATCGTCTTGCCCATCCGATCGGTCAATTGAGACCGTGTGGCGAACGGTCACCTCGGACCATAGGCACCGGGATAGCGTCATGAGCTCGGAGATCAGACTGCTGCTGGCCCTTCTCGATCAGGCCTACGACCGCCCATCGTGGCACGGGACCAATCTCCGGGGCTCGGTCCGTCGCGTGCCGCTGCCGCAGGCGTCGTGGAGACCCGCGCCGGCCCGACACAACATCTGGGAACTCGTCGTACATGCCGCCTACTGGAAGTACGCGGCGTGGCGCCGTCTGACGGGGCAGGCCCGCGGATCGTTTCCACTCGAGGGATCGAATTGGTTCGTTCGCCCGATCGAGGCGACCGAGCGGGCATGGCGGGACGATCTCGTCCTTCTCGACGAGATGCACATGGCGCTACAGATCCAGCTCTTGAAGCGCCTGTCTCCTGCCCGCAGGCCGCGTTCTTAGCGGCGCGTGATTTCGACGAGCGCCACCCGATTCACCCCGCTGCAAGCCAGCACGAGATTTTTCTGGTCGGTGGTCGGCATCATGTTTCGCACGACCCCGCCGCCCGAGGGAATCGCCCACGTCTGGAATTTCTCGGTCTTCGGATTGAAGCGCACGAGCGTGTTCGGCCGGACCGCCGATTCGCTGTACCAGATCTCATCATTGAGCGCCGTCATGCCGTAGGGCTGCGACATCGGTCCGCCGGGCGACGGCCACTCTTTAGCCTGACCTGTTTTCGGATCGAAGCGTCCGAGGTATCCGCGCGAGTAGTCCGAGTACCAGATCACATCGTCGCTCGTGATGGCCACCCGTCGTGGACGCGTCTCAGGATTTGGCAGCGAGTATTCCTTGATCGTCATCGTCGTGGGATCGATGCTCGCGACCTTGTTGACCGCGAACTGGACGAACCACGGAGTGCCTTTCGAGTCGATCACCATGCCGTACGGGTTGGTGCGTGGTGACGGCGGTGTCGCCAGCGTCACCTCGCCCGTCTTCGGGATCAGGCGCCCGACCATGTTCGAGCCCTGCAGCGTGAACCAGAGTGTGCCGTTCTTGTCGAAAATCGGCGTGTGCGGATCGCGCGCCGCCGTGTCCGGCATCCGGAATTCCGTCACGGTACCGGTTTTCGGATCCAACTTGCCCACGAGCCCGGCGGTGTTTCCCGTGTACCAGATGTCGCCGTTCTTGTCCGCGGCCAGGCCGTGCGGCCCCGACTTCGGCGTCTTGAGCGGAAACTCTTTCATTGCGCCGGTTCTTGGATCCAGCCGCCCGAGCACATTCGCCCACATCCCGGTCCACCAGATGGCGCCGTCAGGCGTGGCCAGCGGATCGTGCGGACGCGAGCCGAGCGAAGGGACGACCCATTCCTTGATGTTGACCGAAACGTCACCCGCGAGAATGACGGCCGCAGGTTTGGGCTTTTCCGGGAAATTCTTCGCCAGGTAATCGGCGACGACGTCCTTCTGATCGGCGGGAACGGTCAACATCGTGCTGAACAATTGTTCCCAGCCGGCGCGGGTATACCCGCCGGAGTTCGCGATCTGATTGAGTGCGTGGCACTGGCTGCAGAGCGTCTGCACCTGTTCCTTGCCGGCACCGTCCGGGAGTTGGACGGCCTGGCCGCGTCCCTGCGTGAGCACGGGTGTGTCGGATAGAAAAAGGAGAAAGCCAAGAACGGCGGAAAGACCGAATGACAGGACACCTTTTGTCGTAGACATACATGCCCTCCAAAATGCAGAGACGAAGTATCCCACGGGTAAAATAGCGAGTCGTGCTCATTCTGCGCTGCGCCCTCCTGCTTCTGATCGCGTCCGGGCGAGCGGCCGCCGAGGAACCTGCCAGGGGATCAACCTCTGTGCGGGTGAACGCCGCAATAGGACAAATCTATCTCGACGAGGGCTTTCCGGATCACGATGAGGTGGGCGGTTCCGTGCGGGTGTTCCTCTCCATGCGAACGGCGGTCCAGGCCGAGTTGTCGAGCTTCCTGTCGAATGTGGCCGGTCTACCCAACGAGTTCGGCTACACCGTTTACGCGAGCGCCCTGCGACTGATTGGCACCCTCGACCGCCCCGTTCAGCCCTACGTCGTCGGCGGGCTCAATATCCGGAGCGGGGGCATCGGCAACACGGCGGTCTGGCCGTACGGCGGCGTGGGTTTCCGCATCCCGTTCCATCGCCGCTTGTCCGCTGATCTCGAGGTCGGCGGACCACTTCTGCGTGTCAGCGGCGCACTTGGATTCGAGCTGCGATGATCGCGGCGATCAGCGGGGGTGCTCGGCGCATCCCGTAACAGAGGAGCGTGTATGGGTCAGAGATCACAAGTGCTGGGCGATCGAATTGAGCAGGGCGCCGACGCGCTGGCAGCCTTTGCGAGGACTCTCAGCGACGCGGACTGGCGGGTGGCGGTGCCCAGGGACGGCCGCACCATCGGCGTCGTTGTGCATCACGTGGCGAACATGTATCCGATCGAAATCGAGCTCGCGCAGACGCTGGCATCCGGCAAGCCGATCGCGGGAGTGACCTGGGCCGCAGTGGACAAGATCAACGCGGATCATTCGAAGCAGTATGCGGCGGTCACGAAGACGGAGGCGCTCGACCTGCTTCAGCGGAACAGCCGCAGCGCGGCCGCCGCGGTCCGGGCCTTGAGCGACGCCGCCCTCGATCAGGCGGCCCCTGTATCCCTGAACGCGGACGCGCCGCTGACGTGCCAGTTCTTCGTGGAAGACCACGCCCTCAGGCACAGCTTCCATCATCTCGCCAAGATCAAGGCCGCCCTGGGACGGTGAGATGTCGATGATCGTCACGCACCTGACGCTGCGGGAGCTCGAAGCAGGGCTGGACGAAGTGCGGCAGTCTCCCTGCGACGCCGGCGCTCTCAAGCTCATCGTCCGCCGGCCGGCGGTCGGCGGACGAGAAGTGGTCGAGGAAGGCACGTTCGACATCGTCCACGGACTCGTGGGCGACTCCTGGGCACGGCGCAGCAGCACGCGAAGCCGGGACGGCTCGGCTCACCCCGACATGCAGCTGAACATCATGAATGCCAGGGCCATCGCGCTGATCGCGCAGTCTCCTGAGCGCTGGGCGCTCGCTGGCGATCAGTTGTACGTCGACCTCGATCTCAGCGTCGCGAACCTTCCGGCAGGCACGCAGCTCGCCATGGGGTCGGCCGTAATCGAAATCACGGACCAGCCGCACACCGGCTGCACCAAGTTTGCGTCTCGCTTCGGCACCGATGCGGCCAAATTTGTCAATTCGATCGCCGGGAAGCAGTTGCGCCTGCGGGGGATCAACGCGAAGGTGGCGCGCACGGGCACGGCGCGCGTCGGCGATATCGTGCGCAAGATCTAGGTCCGCTGTTCGATTCGCGACTCGATGCGTCGATCCGGGACGAGCCACATCAGCGCGACGGTGACGTAGATGATGTCGGACAGCCAGCGATTGACGAATGCGAGCGGGATCGCGGTCACGTACAGACCCATCGACACCTTGCCCTTGAAGTCTCGGCCCACGGCGGTGGCGAGGAGGGCGTCCGGGCCCTGACATCGGACGATGGCGTTCTGGAGAATGGTGTAGGCGATTGCGGCGAAGAGCAGTATGCATCCGTAGAGCGCCGTCGGCACGGGCGCCGAACCGGTTTCACCGAGCCAGGCGGTGGCGGCTGGCACCAGGGAAAGCCAGAACAGCAGGTGCAGATTTGCCCAGAGGACGCGGCCGTTGACCCGCGTCGTGGCATGCAGCATGTGATGGTGGTTGTTCCAATAGATTCCGAGGTAGATATAGCTCATCACGTACGACAGGAAGAACGGGATCGTGGGCCTGAGCGCGTGAATGTCGGCGCCTTCCGGCACTTTGAGCTCGAGCACCATAATCGTGATGATGATGGCGATGACCCCGTCGCTGAACGCTTCCATCCGTCCTTTGGTCATTTGATGTTGCCGGCGATCATAGCCGCTCGCCGCGAGGAGATCGAGACCTGGCGCTGACTTCGACGATCTACACTGTCGACATCGATCTGTCTGACAGCGATCGCGGCGTCTACGAGACGCTTGCGCTTCGCGTGGCGCGCCATCCCTCCGAGTCCGGGGAGTTCCTGGTCACGCGGATCCTCGCGTACGCGCGGGAATTCCGCGACGGCATTGCCTTCTCGGCGGGACTGTCGGATCCGGACGAGCCGGCGATCGCGGTGCGCGATCTGACCGGCGCGCTGGAGTCGTGGATCGATATCGGACTGCCTGATGCGGCGCGTCTCCACAAGGCCTCGAAGGCCTCGCCGCGCGTGGCCGTGTACACCCACAAAGATCCGGCGCAGCTGGTGCAGCGGCTGGGCAGCGAACGCATTCACCGCGCCGAAGCGCTCGAGCTCTACGCCATCGACCGGCGTCTAATCGCCGCGGTTGCCGGCCGCCTGGAGCGGCGTCTCGCCTTCGGGTTGTCGATCAACGAGGGCGACATGTACCTGTCGATTGGCACCGACACTCTGACCGGCGGTATCGTCCGGCATCACCTTGAATGAGCGCCCCACGACCCGGGTACTTGGCACTGGCCGTGGGAATGGCCCTCGGTGTCGTGCTCGGCGCTCCGCTGGCGTTGCAGGCCCGTCAGGCTCTCGGCTCGGCGTTTCCGGCCACCTTCGGGGCCATCATCCGCGGCGGTATCACGGCCGTGATTGGCGGCGCAATGCTCGTCGCGCTGATCCGCATCCGCCAGCACCGCGCGCCGCGCTATCTGGCGCTCGTCTCTGCGCTGGCGCTCGGCATCGCGTTCGCCGCGGCCTTCCGCACCGGCAACAGCGCGATCGACGTCGTCGAGGCCTTCCATTTCGTTGAGTACGGCCTGATCGGGTGTCTGTTCTACGGAGCCTGGCGGCCGATTGGCGATGGATCCGTCATCGCGCTGCCCCTGCTCGCGGGACTCCTGGTCGGCACGCTCGACGAATGGTTCCAGTGGTTCGTGCCGTTTCGCGTCGGCGAGATCCGCGACGTGGCACTCAATCTCGTCGCCGTGATCTGTGGCCTCCTGTTCGGTATCGCACTGAATCCACCCGGACGGCTTCGGCGTCCGCTGGGTTCCGCGTCGCTTTCGCGCATCGGCACTCTGTCGATTGCCACGACGCTGGCACTTGCGCTGTGCTTTCAGGCGATCCATCTGGGCGACGACATTAGAAGCGAGAGCGGCGAGATGTTTCGATCGACGTTTACGCGGGAGGAACTCGCGGCGGCGGCCCTTGATCGAGAGTCGCGATGGCGCGTCGCGCCGCCGCTCGTAGCCGGACGCTTTTCCAGGGAAGATCAGTTCATCAGCGAGGCGCTCTGGCATGTGCGCCGGCGGAACGAGGCCGAGGCTGCCGGCGATGCTGCGACTGCCTGGGGGGAGAACCGCATCCTCGAGACGTTTTTTGCGCCGGTTCTCGACAGCCCGAGCTATGTCAGCCGATCCGGTTTCCGCTGGTCCCCCGAGCAGCGCGCCAACACCGCGCCCCGCGCGGCGGGGTCTTATCGGAGCCAGGCGGCGCCTTATCCCCTGTATGTGTGGCCGAGATCGGCGTTCTGGACCGGCATCGCGCTGCTGGTTGGTGCGATTGCCTCGGTCTGTTTCGTCACGAAAAAGAGCAACGGCTGAGGGTGACGGCGACCATCGTCGAGACACGGCGCGGTTTGTTCGAGTGCGCTATCTCTATGTGACTGACGTGGATGCGACGCTCCGACGTGCCTCCCGGGGCGGCGATCTCCCTGGTGACGGACTGGGTTGCAGAGTACTGAAGCGATCGCCGCCGCGGGGCGAACGGCCCAGCGGGTTGCATTTTCGCGGGCCCATCATCGACCCCCGAGCGGCGTTCTTCGCACCGACGACTCGGAGAAAAGTGTCGCGGCCCCTCGTGAAACACCGGTGCGGAACGCGCCGCTTGTGGTACTCTGCGCATGGCGCAATAGAGCTGCCGAGGAGACGACGTGGCAAAAAAAGCGAAGAAGTCGACGAGGAAACCCAGCGCAGCATTCATGAAGCCGATGACGCCCAGCGCGGCGCTCGGCGAAGTTGTGGGCTCCAAGCCGTTACCGCGGACTGAGGTAACGAAGAAGCTGTGGGCTTACATCAAGAAGAACAAGCTGCAGGACCCGAAGAACAAACGGATGATCAAGGCGGACGATAGTCTGAAGGCCGTCTTCGGCGGCAAGGCGACTGTGAACATGTTCGAGATGACCAAACTGGTCAGCAAACACCTCAAGTAAGCTCGCCGGACGACACGTTCGCGACAATCACGGCCCGGGCTCCTCCCGTCGCGCGCGACGCGCGGGAGCCCGGCAACCGAAGCGTTTCCCCTCAGGCACGTCAATGGGAGCACCGCGGCGCGCGCACCCCTTCATCGCGATAACGATCGCGATGGGGTGGCTCGGTCCGATCGGTATCCTCCCGCGTGCCGGCTACGAGGCTGAAGCACTTCGAGGGGCGGCATCTCAGGAACCGATCTACCGGGTTGGCAATCGCACGGTGGCGGTCTATGCGACGGTCACCGGACCCGATGGCCGGCTTGTGCCCGACCTGCCGCAGACGGCCTTCTCCATCGACGACAACGGCAAACGGCAGGCGTTGACGCTGTTTGCAAACACCGTCCAGCCGATCACCGCCGTCGTGCTGCTCGATCGCAGCGGCAGCATGCGCTCGAATTTTCAGCTCGTCGAGAAAGCGGCCGAGCGGTTTGTGGACGCCCTCGAGGCCGACGACAAGGCGCGCATCGGCAGTTTTTCCAACCGCATCCAGATCGACCCCCGCGATTTCACGTCCGACCACGGCCAGTTGCTGACCGTTCTTCGCTCAGAGCTCCAGCCGGAAGGGCCCACGCCGCTCTGGAATGCCATCTACGTCGGAATCACCGCGCTCCTTCACCAGCAGGGACGGCGCGTGGTGCTCGTGTTCACCGACGGGATCGACAGTCCGCAGGGTTTCGCGAGCAACACACTCAAGGACGTCATGAAGCGCGCGGAGGAGGAAGTCGTGATGGTCTACGCCATCGGTCTGGCGTCGACGCCGGCCGACCACCATGGATTCGGACCCGGACCGCCGGGGATACCGGGTGGCGGCTTCGGCGGCCGCAACCGGTCGGGTGGCGGCGGCGGGGCTGGCCGGCCGGACGAGGGGCTGCCCAGAATTGCCGCGGCCACCGGAGGCGGGTACTTTGAGTTGACGTCGACGAACGATCTTGCGGCCACTTTCGCGCATGTCGTGGACGAACTGCATCATCAGTACGCGCTGGGCTTCACGCCCGCCACGCTCGACGGGAAGATGCATACTCTCGACGTCCGCGTCGACGGGGAGGGCATGAAGGCCCGCGCCCGCAAGAGCTACCTCGCCCGGCGCTGATGTTCCTCGGACATTTCGGCCTAGCGCTAGGCGCCAAGAGGGCCACCCCGCACGTGTCGCTCGGCGTGCTGTTCATGGCGGCGCAGTTTGCGGATCTGTTGTGGCCGACGCTGGTTCTCCTCGGCATCGAGCGGGTCGAGGTGGCCGTCGGAGCGACGGTGGTTACGCCACTCGATTTCGTCAGCTATCCGTACTCGCACAGCCTGCTCGCGCTTGTCGCGTGGGGTCTGCTCTTCGGGGTGATCTATCGAGTGGTTGTCCGATCGCCAGGAGCGGCAGGTATAGTGCTCGGCCTGCTGGTGGTGAGCCACTGGGTACTGGACGTAATCACCCACCGGCCGGATATGCCGCTCACACCGGGCGGCAGCACGCGGCTCGGGTTCGGCCTGTGGAACTCGATGCCGGGCACACTCGTGGCCGAGTTCCTGATTTTTTTCGGCGGCCTCGTTCTTTATAGGCGGGTCACCGTCGCTCGCGATCGTGTCGGATCGATCGGCTTCTGGCTGCTGGTCGCCTTCCTGCTGGTGATCTACGCAGCCGCCGTATTGGGTCCCGCACCGCCCGACGGCAGAACCGTCGCCTGGTCCGACGAGGCAATGTGGCTGCTGGTCGTCTGGGGATTCTGGGTCGATCGGCACCGGGCAGGCGCCCCTCGATGAGCATGACGGATTTGTGAATCACGCCAGCGAGTGACGGGGACGTTCCGGTGGTCTTCGGGCTCATCACGGTGCGAGCCGAGCACCAACGTATGGTCGATACAGCGGTGGGCAGACGAGGCGCGCCTGCGCGCGTCGTTGTTCGGTCAGATCTCTTTGGTCGCGGCGAGCACCGCCTCCGCGTGACCGTCGACCTTCACGTTGTCCCAGCGTTTGACGACCCTGCCGTCGGCCCCGATGAGATATGTCGTTCGGACGATGCCCATGTAGCTGCGGCCGTAATTGGTCTTTGTCTGCCAGACGCCGTACTTCTCCGCCACCTGGTGGTCAGGGTCGGCGAGCAGCGGAAACGTCAGGTTGTACTTGTCGGCAAACCGCGCCTTGCTGGCTTCGTCGAGGATGCTGACGCCAAAAATCGCCGCCTTGCTGGACTTGAACCTGGGCAGGTTGTCCTGGAATGCGCACGATTCCTTCGTACAACCGGGAGTATCGTCTTTCGGATAAAAATATAAAACAATCGGGCGGCCGGCATAATCGGAAAGGCGATGGGCTTTCCCGTGCTGGTCATTCAAATGGAAAGCGGGGGCCTTCTGGCCCGTTTCTATCAACGGCATCGCGATATTATAGGCGCTCCATGATCAAACACATTGTCTGCTGGCGGCTGAAGAACCGGGAAGACGACCGGACTCGCGAAGAGACCGCGGTTGCCATCAAGGAGAAGATCGAAGGCATGCGCGGCCGGATTCCGGGCCTGCTCTACATCGAGGGCGGCGTGGACTTCAGCCGGACCTCTGATTCGTGCGATATCGTGCTGTACGCCGAGCTCGAATCGCGCGACGCCTTGAACGGTTATCAGGTTCACCCGGTCCACGAGGAGTTCAAGACGTTCATCGGCGGCCGCCGGAGCGAGCGGTATCTGATCGACTACGACGTCTGACACGACGGGGGTATCGATGGTCTCGAGGCGCCGCTTCGTCGCGCTGCTCGTTCTGCCGCCCATCGTGTGCCTGTCGGTGCTCGCCTCCACGGGCCTGCCCGCCCGGCTCACTGACAGGGAGTTCTGGCGCCTGGTCGTGGAGGCGTCGGAACCGGACGGCTTCTTCAGATCGGACAATCTGCTCTCGAACGAACTGGGATTCCAGTACGTAGTGCCTGAGCTCTCGCGCACCGCCCGGCCCGGACAGGTGTACCTGGGCGTCGGCCCCGAGCAGAACTTTACGTATATCGTCGGGACGAAGCCGTCGATGGTGTTCATCGTGGACGTGCGGCGCGGCAATCTGCGCCTGCAGTTGATGTACAAGGCCCTGTTCGAACTGTCGGCCGATCGTGCGGAGTTCGTGTCGCGCCTCTTCGGACGCAAACGGCCGCCCGGTCTCGGCGCCGGATCATCGGCCGGCGAGATCTTCACGGCCATCTCGACCGTGCCCGCAAGCGATGCCCTGTGGGAAGAGAACCGCCGGGCGATTGACAACCAGCTGCTCAAGAAGCACGGCTTCGCCCTGTCGAAGGCGGACATCGACGGCATCACGTACGTTTACAGCGCGTTCCACAAGTACGGCCCGGCGCTCGAGTACTCGTCGACGAGCAGCTATGGCTCATCGCTTCAGCCCGCCTACGCCGATCTGATGACCGCGACCGACCGCGCCGGCGTGGCGCGCAGCTATCTGGCCACGGAAGAGAATTTCCAGTTCATGAAGAATCTCGAAAACCGTAATCTCGTCGTGCCGCTCGTCGGAAACTTCGCCGGTCCGACGGCCATTCGAACGATCGGCAGGTACGTCAGAGAGAAGAACGCGATCGTTTCCGCCTTTTACCTGTCCAACGTCGAACAGTACCTGCGGCAGGACGGCATCTGGGAGAGCTTCTGCGCGAACGCCGCGACACTGCCGATCGACGAGACGAGTACGTTCATCCGGTCCGTTCGCCGATCTGGCGGCGGGGCGCCCGGATTCGGGCTGGCATCCGAGCTGGGCAATATGCAGCGCGACGTCCAGAGCTGCCGCCCCTAAGGATTCCACATGCCCCTCTTGCTCTTGCTCTTCATAGGCAGCGGCTGTGCCGCGCTGATCTACGAGATCGTCTGGTTTCAGCTCCTGCAGCTCGTGATCGGGTCGTCGATCATCTCGCTCGGTGTGCTCCTGGGCACGTTCATGGGTGGAATGTGCCTCGGCAGTCTGTTGCTCCCCCGCTTCGTCTCCCCCCGGCGGCATCCGTTGCGTGTCTACGCCGCTCTCGAGCTTGGCATCGCACTGATCGGCCTGCTGATTCTCTGGGGCATTCCCCTTGTGGGAGGCGTCTACACGGCGTGGGCCGGTCCGGGTGTCGCCGGCTTGTTCGTCCGCGGGTTCATCGCGGCTCTCTGCCTGCTCCCCCCGACGCTGCTCATGGGAGCGACGCTGCCGGCCGTGGCCCGGTGGGTCGAGACCACACCGACCGGCGTCGCCTGGCTGGGGTTTTTCTACGGCGGGAACATCGTCGGCGCGGTGGCCGGCTGCCTGGTCGCCGGGTTCTATCTGCTGCGCGTCTATGACACGGCGATTGCCAGCTACACGGCCGTCGCGCTCAATCTGCTTGTCGCCGGTCTCGCCGCGATGCTCGCGACATGGCTGCCCGCCGGTACCGCCGATCGGACCACCACGGCGATCGACGCCGCGCCCGCGCCGGGCGCATGGGCCATCTACGTGGCGATTGGCCTTTCCGGCATGACGGCGCTCTCGGCCGAAGTGATCTGGACCCGCATTCTCTCGCTGCTGTTCGGCGCGACCGTCTATACGTTTTCGCTGATCCTCGCCGTCTTCCTGATCGGTCTGGGCATCGGCAGCAGCCTTGGCGCGGCAATCGGTCGAAACCTGGCCCGGCCTCGCGTCGCGCTGGGCATCTGTCAGGTGCTGATTTGTGCCGCCATCCTCTGGACTGCGTACATCCTGACGCAGTCGCTGCCGTATTGGCCCATCAATCCGTCGATGGCCACGAGTCCGTGGTACACCATGCAGCTCGATTTCGTGCTGTGCCTCTGGGCAGTCCTGCCGGGCGCCGTATTGTGGGGGGCAAGTTTTCCGCTGGCTCTCGCCTCCGTTGCGGCGCCGGGTCAGGATCCTGCGCGCCTGGTCGGCGGAGTGTATGCCGCCAACACGCTCGGCGCCATCGTCGGATCGCTCACGGCGAGCCTCGTACTGGTCGCGTGGCTTGGCTCGCAACACGCTCAGCAGGTACTCATTGTCGTTTCCCTGATCGCTGCTCTCCTGGTGCTCGCATGGGGCGTGCTGGATCAGGGACAGATGAGCGCGCCCATGCAGTGGGCCACGACGGCCGGTCTCGTCGTCGCCGCGGCCATCGCCGTGGTTCTGGCACGCGCGGTGCCCGAAGTGCCGGGCGTGCTGATCGCGTACGGTCGCTACACCGCGACGCGCACGGGCGAGGACGACATCATCTACAAGGACGAAGGCATGATGGCCTCGGTGGCCGTATCGCGTATGCCGAACGGGGTGCTCAATTATCACAACGCGGGGAAGATTCAGGCGTCGAGCCAGCCTCAGGACATGCGACTCCAGCGGATGCTCGGGCACCTCACGACGCTCGTGCACAAGGACGCGAAACGCGTCATCGTCATTGGTTGTGGCGCCGGCGTCACCGCCGGCGCCGTCTCGATCGACCCCATCGTCAACAACGAAACGATCGTCGAGATCGAGCCGCTCGTGCCCCGCGTGGTGTCCACGTACTTCGGCGAACACAACTTCAATGTCGTCGGTAATCCGAAAGTCCACGTCCAGATAGATGATGGGCGGCACTACGTGGCGACATCGCGCGAGAAATTCGACGCGCTGACGTCCGATCCGCTCGACCCCTGGGTGAAGGGGGCGGCGATGCTGTATACGCGCGAGTTTTTCGAGGACGTGAAGGCGCACCTCAACCCAGGAGGCGTGGTCACGCTGTTCGTCCAGCTCTACGAGAGCAACGCCGAGGCGGTGAAGAGCGAGATCGGCACCTTCTTCGAGGCGTTCCCCAACGGAATGGTGTTCGGGAACACCTCGAACGGCGTCGGTTACGATCTCGTGCTGTTCGGACAGGTCGAGCCCACGAAGATCGACCTCGACATGATCGATGCGAGATTGAAAAGCCCCGAATATGCGCAGGTGGCTCAGTCTCTGCGCGACATCGGATTCTATTCGGCCGTCGACCTCTTCTCGACATATGCGGGCAGCGCCGCGGATTTGAAGCCGTGGCTTCATGACGCCACCATCAATCGCGATCGCAACCTGCGGCTTCAGTACCTGGCGGGTCTTGGCCTGAACCTCTATCAGAGCGGACCGATCTATGCCGAGATGCTGACCTACCGAACGATGCCGCAGGATTTGTTCGTGGGATCCGAGGCGCTCAGGAACGCCGTATTGGCGGGGATCCAGGGCGCCGCACAGTAGTGTCAGCCGGTAAGGCCGCGCACGGGACCTCGCTTCCGCTCGTCACGCGGTTTGCGCCTGCGCCTACGGGTTACCTCCATATTGGTCACATCGTGAACGCCATCTACGTCTGGGGAATCGCGCGGGCGGCCCTGGTCGCGGATGCCGCATCGCCCGCCGGCCAGGCCGCGTCGGGCCGCGTCCTGCTCCGCATCGAAGATCACGATCGACAGCGTAGTCGCATCGCGTTCGAATGCGCGATTCTCGAAGATCTGGACTGGCTCGGCTTTGCTGCCGACGCGCCTCTCGTGCGCCAGAGCGAGCGCGGGCCGCTGTATGCGTCGGCACTCGATCGACTCCGCGAGCGGGGCCTTGTGTACGCGTGCGACTGCTCGCGCGCGGCGATTTCCGCGGGGCCGTATCCCGGCACCTGCCGCGACAGGGGGTTGAAGGAGGCGCGCGGCCTGGGACTTCGCGTCAGGCTGGAGGCGGGCGTGGAGCGATTCGACGACTGGCGGCACGGTGTGCAGGAGCAGCGTCCATTCGAGCAATGCGGCGATCTGCTGGTCCGCGATCGCGACGGCAACTGGACTTATCAGTTCGCCGTCGTGGTCGACGACTGGCTGCAGGGGGTGACGCTCGTCATCCGCGGTGTCGATCTGATGGAGTCGACCGGCCGCCAGATTCAGCTTGCCCGTCTGCTCGGACGGAGCCACCCTCCGGACTTTCTTCATCATCCGGTGATCATGAAAACGGCGACGCAGAAGTTGAGCAAATCGGACAACGATACGGGCGTCCGCGATCTACGCGCGCAAGGATGGACCGCCGAACAGGTGATTCGTAAAGCGACACGGCTCGCGGGCCTCGGCACGCCGGGATAGGGATCGAGGACGTCCACCGCTCGCGCACGCCCCCGGCACAGCGCTTGCTCCGTGAGCGCTGGCCGAACGCTGTTTCGTCTCCCCTAGCGGACAACGGCGGCACGCGGGGTTGCCGGTGTGACCTCGACACAGCACAGTCCGGAGGAACTATGACAATTGTCATAAAGCGAGCGTCGATCGCGGCGCTGATCGCGCTTTCGAGCCTCGTGTCAGTATCGGCCCGAGCGCAGACCCCGCGTTTCCGTGCGGCGATTACGCCTGCGGTGACGACGACCTCGGGCGACGCGGAATTCGCCCTCGGAGGCACATTCGGCTACAGCTTCTCGGAGCGTTTCTCGTTCGAGGGCGACTTCACGTGGATCGATGCGGCGGCCGGCGGGTTTCGAAGCCGCGCTTTCGATTTCATCGGACGTGGCGGCATCGGTGGCCTTGACGATCTCCTGTCACGGCAGATCGGGATTTTCGGCCGCCGTGGAGTGCGGCCACCGAATTTCGCGAACCTGCCGAACCTGCCGGCCAACATCGGTACTGTGCGTGGGTCGACCGATGGCCGAACGTTAATCGGAACAATCGGGATGCGTTACGAACTTCCAGTCTCGAGTGGACGGTTGCGCCCCTATGTCTCCGGGGGCCTCGGCCTCGATAACACGGATCAGCAGCTTCACATCCAGCCATTCGCCACAACCTCGCAGTTCGATGGATCGGTGTCGCACACGGGGATGGCCTTCAGCGGCGGCGTGGGGGCAAGCGTGCGCTTGTTCAGCCAGTTGTCGGCGGACGTGGACGCCAAATACTTCCGGCTGTCGGGCGAGCAAAACGTAATGCGCCTCGGCGGCGGGATGAGCGTTCGCTTCTGAATCCGGGCGCAAGAAGCTTTGAAGCACTCGCGCGGTCAGTTCGTCAGTTCACTGCGAATGCCCGGAGCATGTTGCCGCCATGGCGTCAGAAGGACAGCCCGTAACCATGCCGTCGAGCCTCTCCGGCACAGTTGTCCGGGCACGGCAGGCCAACCGGAGACGCGATTCGAAGCGGGAGGGAACGGTCGTCAGTCGCGCGAGGCGATCGTCAGAATTTCGTGCGGGCGACCAGCTCGTCGTACGTCTTGAATTCGCCTGCCTTGAAGCCCTCGAGGAGGCTCGGGATCGGATCGAGCAGCTGCACCGAATGCAGGTCGGGCGTGATGATGCCCGGCGGGAAGCGGAACCCCATGTTGAAGTACGCGCGGATGAACGTGCTGTTGCTGTCAAGCGGCAGCATGCCCACGTTCGAGTAGTAGTGCTGCCACGCGTCCGTCTGGAACAGGTACTGTTCGACGTTCGACGTGTAGAAATAGTTGGCCGTCGCGCCGTGCTCGCGCAGGTAACGGCCGACGGCCTTCAGCGCTTTCTCCCCACCGAAGTCGCCCACGATTGGCACGAGAAGGTTGTTCCGCTGGAACTCGCGGAGGGCGCGGAAATTCTCCTCGCTTGCCATGTAACTGTGATTCTGGCCTGCCAGATCCGTCGTCGCCATCAGCTCGGCGTAATTGGGGAACCAGCGTGCGCCGACCTGCTGCCGGGGGTACGAATAGCGCAGGTCAGGTCCTTCCGCGTAGAACGCGCCGTATACCCATTTGATGCCGTTCAGGTCCGCCTCCGACAGTGCAAAGCCGTGACGTTTCACGAGGCGATTCGTGACGTCCAGGAGGTTCTTCTGGAACAACGCGTCTGACGGTGTGACGTGGCCGAAGGCATCGAGCAAGGGCCCCGCCGCCATCGCCTTGTCGAGTCCGGCGGGTTGCGGCCGGGAAAAGAGTCGGGACAGGAAGTCCGCGCGGTCGTCGGACATCTCGATGAGCGCCTTGTACATGAGATGCAGCAGCATGTTCTGGCGACGAATGTCCACGATGAACGCCATGCGGGGACGCAGGGCCGCGATGTAGGTGAAATTCTGATCGGGGCCGACGCCGAGATAGACCCCGTTCGGCGACGCGCGCTTTTTGAGCTCCGGGATGACTTCCTGAAATGTCGTTTCGTTCGAGATGAAGTTGTCAGAGCGGAAGAACCCGTCGGGCTCTGAAAAATCGACGACCAGCTTCCAAAACGCGCGATCCGAGAGCTTCTTCGGGAGATTGTCGGCCGCAACGCGGTCGCGTGGTCCGAACAGCGCCACGCCCGAGAGGCTGAACAGCGCGGTGATGAGGACGAGGACGTGGCGGCGTCGCAGCATCATCAGATTTGGCGGTCCGCTCGCAGCGGCGGGCGGTCCGCCCAGTATAGACTTAATTCGTGGCGAAAATCTGCGAAACCATCCTCGATGCGGTCGGACAAACGCCAATGGTCCGGCTCAATCAGATCACGCGCGGGCTCGTGAAGGCGACCGTGCTCGCCAAGGTCGAGACGTTCAATCCCGGCAACTCCATCAAGGATCGGATGGCGATCAAAATGATCGAGGATGCCGAGCGCGCCGGTCTGCTGAAGCCGGGCGGGACCATCATCGAAGGCACGTCGGGGAATACGGGGATGGGCCTCGCGATTGCCGCGGTCGTCAAGGGATACAAGTGCATCTTCACGACGACCGACAAGCAGTCGAAAGAGAAGGTCGACGCACTCAAGGCGTTCGGCGCCGAGGTGATCGTCTGTCCGACGAACGTCGATCCCGAAGATCCGCGCTCGTACTATTCGGTGTCCTCGCGGCTTGAAAAAGAAGTGCAGAACAGCTGGAAGGCGAATCAGTACGACAACCCGTCGAACACGAAGGCCCATTACGAGCAGACTGGTCCGGAAATCTGGGATCAGACCGACGGCCGGATTACCCATCTGGTGGTCGGCGTCGGTACAGGCGGCACCGCGTCCGGCGTCGGACGCTACCTGAAGGAGCAGAATCCCGCGATCAAGGTCTGGGGGATCGATACGTACGGATCGGTGTTCAAGAAATACAAGGAGACAGGTGTCTTCGATAAGAACGAAATCTACCCCTACATCACCGAAGGGATCGGCGAGGATTTCCTGCCGGCGAATGTGGATTTCAGCGTCATCGATCATTTCGAAAAGGTGACCGACAAGGACGCGGCGATCATGACGCGCCGCATCGCGCGCGAAGAAGGCATCTTCGCCGGCAACTCCGCCGGCTCCGCGATTGCCGGGCTTCTTCAGCTCAAGGATCATTTCGCCGAGCGTGACGTCGTCGTCGTGATCTTTCACGACCACGGCAGCCGCTATCTCGGCAAGATGTTCAACGACGACTGGATGCGCGAGAAAGGGTTCCTCGAGAAGACCGGCATGACCGCGCGCGATCTGGTGGCCGCGAAACTGTCGGGCGAGCTCTGCTCGATCGAAACGAACGAGCCCGTCGAGCACGCCCTGCGGCTCATGAGCGAGCACGACTTCTCGCAGATTTCGATTACACGCGCCAGGCGTCTGGTCGGATCGCTCAACGAAACCCATCTGTATGACGAGCTGTGCCGCGACCCTGGCGCCAAGGCGCGCCCGGTCGAATCGATCATGCAGCCGGCCTTTCCGTTCGTCGACATTTCGACGCCGGTCGACCTCCTCGCCACGATGATCACGCCGGTCAACCCGGCTGTGCTCGTGCGCGATTTCAAGACGGACAAGACTTTTATCATCACGCGCTCGGACGTCATCCGCGTGCTGTGAGCGTCGGAACGAGAAACAACCATGGGCGGGATCGGCGAAATTCGGACGATCGAAGTCAGGAGGGGCCGTGGCGACTGACAAGCTGTTGCGCAAGCAGCTGGCTGATTTCCTGGACTGGAAAAGCGCGCACGTGGGGTTCGACGACGTCGTGAAGGGCGTTCCGGTGAACCTCCGGGGTGCTGTCCCGAAAGGGTTCGCGCATTCGATCTGGCAAGTCGTCGAGCATATTCGCATCGCGCAGCACGACATCCTCGACTTCAGCCGCAACCCGGCGTACGAGGAGATGAAGTGGCCCGACGACTACTGGCCGACGACGCCCGTACCGAAGAGTCCCGCGGCGTGGAACCGCGCGCTGGCCGGCTATCGCAGCGACCGCCGGGCGATGCAACAGCTCGTCGCGAACCCACGCGTCGATCTGCTGGCAAAGATACCGCACGGCTCGGGACAGACGGTTCTTCGCGAATTGTTGCTGGTTGCCGACCACACGGCCTATCACGTCGCTCAAATTCTCGATCTCAGACGCGCCCTTGGAATCTGGCACTAGCATCCGTCCATGCAGGCGCGACGGTAAATCCATGACGATTCCGGATGCCGTCGAGATCGTACGGGTGCACCCCGGTTCGGCGGAGGCGGTGGACCTCATGAAAGAGCTCGACGAAGAACTGCAGGGCAGGTACCCCGGTGCCCTGATTCAAGGGCTGCTGGCTGCTGAGACGGGCGAGGGCCGCGTCACTTTCTTCGTCGCACGCGCCGGTCATCAGCCGGTGGGTTGCGCAGCGGTCCGCGAGCTTGACCGGCGCACTGGCGAAGTGAAGCGGATGTACGTGCAGGACTCTTTCCGCGGGCGTGGTGTCGCACGGCTTCTTCTTGCCGCCGTCGAGGCCGGCGCGCGCGCGCTGGGTTACGGAACGCTCAGGCTCGAGACCGGCGACCGGCAGCCCGAAGCAATCAGGCTGTACACCTCGGCCGGGTTCGAACCAATCGCGCCGTTCGGTCAGTATGTGGGCAATCCCTACAGCCGCTGCTTCGAGAAAAGGCTGACCTGAACGGCATCCGGCTGGCGGCGCCGGTAGGACGAGAGCAGCGGACGACAGAATCGTAATCGACTGTTAGAAAACCAGACGCTTCGTCCCCGCCGCGCGTTGATTTCATGGCCAACGGGCGGTCGTTTCGCCTGGACAGCTTCTTGCGGTCGAGCTCTGGTCCATGAGCGAGCGGGAAGCCTTCGGTCCCAATCTCCGCCGCCTGCGGGTTCAACGCGGCATTTCCCTCGATCGTATCGCCGCCTCCACCAAAGTCAGCGCCGAGTTGTGGGCCGGACTCGAACGCGGCGATCTGTCACGGTGGCCGACGGGAATCTACGCCCGCGCATACGTCCGAGCCTACGCCGTTGAAATCGGCGCCGATCCCGACGCGACGGTGGACACCTTCTGCCGCCTCTTTCCACACGGAGATCGCCGCGCCGAGCGCGTCGTCAGGGGACAGGCCTCGCTGATGGGCCATGATCTCCGATGGAAGGACGATCTCGTCGGTTCGGTGACGGAGGAAAAGCGTGCGACGAAGCCTGCCCTTGATACCGATCTGCCCTCGGTCGCTTTCACGCGTACCGGTCGTATTGCCGCCAGCGCGTTCGATGTCGCCGGTGTGATGGCGACTGCCGCGGCCATTCATGCGGTGCTCCCGATCCGCTGGAGCGTGTCGATCGCCTGCGCTGCGATGGCGTATCACGGCATATCGATGCTGACCATTGGGTGCACACCCGCCGTCTGGACGATTGAAACCTACCTGGCAAACCGGCATCCGACCACCAGCCGTGCAGGCAGACAGCGGTTCCCGCGCCTGCTCCCACGATCCGAAACTTCGCGCTCGTCATAAGGTTCGGCTGGCGCGCCTGGGGCGGGATGTCCGTCTCGCCGGTCGGGCCATCACTCCGGGCCACGTTCCGCCTGTTACGATCAGGCGATGCGCTTCGGCGAACTCGTCGGGGTTTCGCGTTCCGTGGCGGAGACGCCTGGACGGCTGGACAAGGTCGGGCGTCTCGCGGAGCTCCTGAGACGCACTCCTCTTGAGGAAATCGAGGCGGCCGCGGCTTTTCTGAGCGGCGCACCGCGCCAGGGCCGCATTGGTCTCGGCGGCGCGGCACTCAACGCGGTCCGTGGCACCGCGGCTGCAACTGCTCCGACGCTGGAGCTCTCCGAAGTCGACGATGCGCTCGGGACGATTCAGTCGGCGGTGGGACAGGGATCGACGCAGTCGCGCGTCGATCGCCTGCGCGAGTTGCTCCGCCGCGCCACTCGCGATGAACAGGACTTTCTTGCGCGCCTCATTGTCGGCGATCTGCGGCAAGGCGCGCTCGAAGGTGTCCTCGTCGAGGCAGTGGCGCACGCCGCAGGGTTGCCTGCGGCACGCGTGCGGCGCGCCGCCATGATCGCGGGAGCGCTCCCACCGGTCGCCCGCATCGCGCTGGCGGAAGGCGACGCGGGGCTGTCGCGCTTCCTCCTGCAGCCGTTTCAGCCCGTCCAGCCGATGCTCGCCGACTCGGCGGTTGACGTTGGCGACGCGATGACGGCGCTCGGCGATGCGTCGCTCGAGTACAAGCTCGATGGGGCGCGTATCCAGGTCCATCGAGTAGACGAGGAGGTGCGTGTCTTTTCGCGAAGCCTGCACGATGTCACGGCCGCGGTGCCGGAGGTCGTCGATCTCGTCCGGGCCTTGCCTGTCCGGAACGTCATTCTCGACGGCGAGGCGATAGCACTTCGGCCGGATGGCCGCCCCCACCCTTTCCAGATCACGATGCGGCGCTTTGGCCGGAAGGTGGATGTCGAGCCTCTGCGAGCGGAATTGCGGCTGAGCCCGTTCTTCTTCGACGTGCTGTACGTCGAAGGCGACTCACTCGTGGACGAGCCGCTCAGCCGTCGGGTGCGGGCGCTGACCGATCGGCTACCTTCGTCAATGGTCGTGCCGCGGATCGTCACAGCCAGCGTGGCGGAAGCCGAGGCGTTCGCGGGGCGCGCCCGCGCGTCGGGCCACGAGGGCGTGATGGCGAAGGCGGTCGAAGGCGTCTATGCCGCCGGCCGGCGTGGCGGCGCGTGGCTCAAGGTCAAACAGGCGCACACGCTTGATCTCGTCATCCTTGCCGCTGAATGGGGAAGCGGCCGCCGTCGCGGAACCCTGAGCAACCTGCACCTGGGCGCCCGCGACGATCAGGGAGTGGGCTCTCTGGGCTTTGTCATGCTGGGCAAGACTTTCAAGGGACTGACCGACGCGATGTTGTCGTGGCAGACTGGCCGGTTGCTCGAGCTCGAAATCGCCCGGGACGACCGCACCGTGTTCGTACGGCCTGAACTTGTCGCGGAAATTGCGTTCAACGACGTGCAGGTGAGTCGCCAGTATCCGGGTGGCCTTGCGCTTCGTTTTGCCCGCGTAAAGCAATACCGCCCGGACAAGACGGCGGTCGAAGCTGACACGTTTTCCGCGGTGCAGGAAATCCTTCGCAGCGCCTCCGGTCGCCCGTAGGTGACGCCGAGCTCGACCAATCAGGAGCAGATCGAGGCCCCGCTCGGTGGCCTACGGAGGGCGTTCCGCGTGGCCGATAAGAACTGCGTCGTGTTGCACGCCAGCGGAGCCACGGACAAGGGAACGGTGCGGTCCACCAACGAAGATCGCTTCGCGATCGACGAATCCCTGGGTCTGTGCATCATCGCCGACGGCATGGGCGGCCACCGGGCGGGCGAGGTTGCCGCGGATACGGCCATCGAAGCCGTGCTGGAGGTGGCGCGCGATCGACACAGGATCGGATGGCCGTTTGGCCTCGATCCGTCGCTGTCGGAGGCCGGCAACGTGATTCGGACGGCGATCTGCCTCGCCAACATGCGCATCCTCGAGATGGCGGGCAGCTCCAACGCCTACGCGGGGATGGGCACCACGATCGTCGCCGCCCTGGCGTCTGACGGCCGTCTGTCAGTCGGACATGTCGGTGACAGCCGCCTCTATCGGGCCCACGGCGGCCGCCTCCGTCAATTGACCGGCGACGACTCCTGGATGGCGGCCGTCATGGCGACTCATCCACGAAAGGATGCGTTGCTGCTCGAATATCACCCGATGCGGCACGTACTGACAAACGTCGTCGGCAGCCGCCATCGAACCGAAGTGCACGTCACGGAGGAATCGCTGTCGGCCGGTGATCAGCTGCTGCTGACCACCGACGGCGTGCACGGAGTCCTCGAAGATCAGCGGTTGCAACGCGCCGTCATCGACGCCGAAGGGCCGGCTTCAGCCGCACAAGGCCTCGTCCGCGCTGCGATCGCGCGCGGAAGCCGGGACAACTGCACGGCCGTCGTCGCCCGATACCTGCCTGAATAGACCACTCGCTGCGGAAAATGGAAAGAGCCGGTCACCTGCAGGTAACCGGCTCTCCCGTCGTCTCCAAAGTCCTGAGCCGCAAGTCCGGAGCCCGAGAAGCCCGGGCCTATGGTGTCTTGAGCGCCTTGAGCTGGTTCTGGAACTGCGCGTTCTGCGGCTCCATTTGCGCCGCCTTTTCCATAGCGGCAATGGCTTGAGCCGTGTCCTTCTTCTGCTGGTACGCCTGCGACATCACCTGGTAGCTCCGCGCCGACGTCGGGTTGAATTCGATGTTCGCTTGTGCGTAGGCGATCGCATCGTCCGGTTTGTTCGCGCCGTTCGCCCGCTGGGCCGCCGCGAACAGCGACGCGTCAGAGAAATCGTACGCCTGCGCGCCGTAGAACTGCTTGCGGAGCTCGCGATACTTCGTGATGGCGGCAGCGGCTCCGCCCTGGTTGCCTGTGTCCGTAACGATGTCGACCAGCTGTTTCGGGATGGGGACGCCACGATGACAGGTGACACACCCGACACGGGTCACAGCTTCTGCAGGCTTCCCGAGCTGGGAGCCCAGGGTCGTGTTGATGGTCTGGACCATCCTCAGCATGACGCGAGCCTTGTTCTTTTCAGGTTTGGTATCCGCGGGGAAGTCGTTTGCCGGCGCGCCACTCTGCGCCGTCACGTGGCAGTAGCCGCAGCCGACACCAAGCCCCTGCGCGATGCCCTGCATAACCGGGATGATTTGCGCGACCGTCGTTTCTTTCGGCAAAACCTGAAGGTTGGACGTGGTTGTCGGAGCTGCCGGTCCGCGCCCGCCGGGCGGGCCCGGCGCAGGAGCGGGAGTCGGGGCCTGGCCCGCGAGCGATGCGCCGAGGGAGACGATCGTGAGGTATCCAAAGACAAGTGAGAGACGCTTCATGCTTCTAAACCTCAATGGAAAGCTGGACGGTTGGCCCGAGTTCGTAATATAGCTGAATTGCCCGGGTTGGGCCATCTCATTGCGCAAATGGAGTTGCGTGACAGACTCGGCCGGTGCTATATTCGTCAGGTTCTATCGAAGCTAGGACACCCTATCTAGCTTGGACGACCCTCCGTAGTCGCAAAACGCGACTAACTCGAACCTTGGGTAATCGGGTTTTCAGGCGCCAAGCCGCGTGGCTTTTAGGCCTGAAGCGATTGTCAGCCGCCCGGGCCATTGTGGCCGGGGAGAGATGAATTTTTTCTTATGCCGACCATCAGTCAACTCGTGCGCGCGGGCCGCAAGCAGATCGTGAGCAAGACGAAGAGCCCGGCTCTCCAGAACAGCCCCCAGAAACGTGGCGTGTGCGTCCGTGTGTTCACGCAGACGCCGAAGAAACCGAACTCCGCATTGCGGAAAGTGGCGCGCGTGCGTCTGACGAACGGCATTGAGGTGACGACGTACATTCCCGGGGTTGGCCACAATCTTCAGGAGCACTCGCTCGTGCTCATCCGCGGTGGCCGCGTCAAGGATCTTCCGGGCGTCCGCTATCACGTCGTGCGCGGCACGCTGGACGCGGTTGGTGTTGCCGGCCGCATGCAGGGACGTTCGAAGTACGGAGCGAAGCGTCCGAAGAAGGCGTAATCGAGGCGGGGCGTGCCTGCGGCCCGCCGCAAGTGAAAAGAAGTAGAACGTATGCCACGTAGACGAGAGATTGCCAAACGCGAAGTGCCGGCGGACCCGCTCTATCAGAGTCCGCTCGTGACGAAGTTCATCAGTTGTGTGATGCACGACGGCAAACGCAGCACCGCCGAACGCATCATGTACAAGAGCTTCGACATCATCAAGGAGAAGACCGGCGACGACCCGCTCAAGGTGTTCAAGAAGGCGGTCGACAACGTCAAGCCGAGCCTCGAGGTGAAGTCGCGGCGCGTCGGCGGCAGTAACTATCAGGTGCCGGTCGAGGTCAACCCGAACCGGCGTCTGTCGCTGAGCATCCGCTGGATCGTCGGCTACGCCCGCTCGCGCGGCGACGGCAAGACGATGCAGGAGAAGTTGGCGAACGAGTTCATGGATGCGGCCAATCTCCGCGGCGGCGCCGTCAAGAAGCGCGAAGACACGCACAGGATGGCCGAAGCCAATAAGGCGTTTGCGCACTACCGATGGTAAGCGCTCTGCAGCTTCAGCGTGAATCTGGTCGTCTGGCCATCTGGTTGTCTGGTCGTTTCAATCGACCGATCAACCAGTCCATGACCAGACAATCAGATGACCACATGATCACATTCGAGTACTGAGATGGCCAGGCAGTCACCGTTATCGAAGACGCGCAATATCGGCATCATGGCCCACATCGATGCCGGCAAGACGACCACCACGGAGCGGATCCTCTTTTACACCGGCATCACGTACAAGATCGGCGAAGTGCACGAAGGCACCGCCGTCATGGACTGGATGGAGCAGGAGCAGGAGCGCGGCATCACCATCACGTCCGCCGCGACGACGTGTTTCTGGCGCGATCACCGCATCAACATCATCGATACGCCGGGCCACGTCGATTTCACCGCGGAGGTTGAGCGGTCGCTCCGCGTGCTCGACGGCGCCGTCGCCGTGTTCGACTCGGTGGCCGGCGTCGAGCCGCAGTCGGAAACCGTGTGGCGCCAGGCCGACAAGTACCGCGTCCCCCGGATCTGCTTCGTCAACAAGATGGACCGCATCGGCGCGGACTTCAAGCGGACGTTCAGCCAGATCATCACGAAGCTCGAAGCGAATCCGGTCGCGATCCAGCTGCCGATTGGCGCGGAGGACAAGTTCGTCGGGGTGGTCGATCTCATCAAGATGAAATCGATCACCTACAAAGACGAAACCATGGGCGCCGACTACATCGTCGGCGAAATTCCGGCCGACATGCTCGACGAGGCGAAGCACTATCGCGAGCAGCTGATTGAAAAGGTCAGCGAGGCGGACGACAAGATTCTCGAGAAATACCTCCACGGCGAGGAGCCGACCGAAGACGAAATCAAGGCGGCGCTGCGCAAGCGCGTGTTGAGCTCGGTGCACGCCAAGGGCGAGGCCGCATTCGTGCCGGTCATCTGCGGCTCGGCGTTCAAGAACAAGGGCGTGCAGCCCCTGCTCGACGCGGTCGTCGACTTTCTGCCTTCCCCCGTGGAAGTGCCGGCCATCACGGGACTCGATCCCGACAAGGCCGAGGAAACGCTCATCGAACGGCCTGCGGCCGACGATGCGCCGTTTGCGGCGCTCGGTTTCAAGATCATGACCGACCCGTTCGTCGGCCAGTTGACGTTCTTCCGTGTCTATTCAGGCGTGCTGACATCGGGCTCGAGCGTCTTCAACTCGACCAAGAAGCGGACGGAGCGCATCGGCCGCCTGCTCAAGATGCACGCCAACAAGCGCGAGGAGATCAAGGAAGTCTACGCCGGCGATATCGCGGCCGCGGTCGGTCTGAGGAGTGTGTCCACCGGCGACACGCTGTGCGACGAGAAGCACCCGATCGTGCTCGAGTCGATGGATTTCCCCGAGCCGGTGATCTCGCTGGCCATCGAGCCGAAAACCAAGGTCGATCAGGAGAAGCTCGGCACCGGCCTGCAGAAGCTGATGGCCGAGGACCCGACGTTCCGCGTCAACACCGATACGCAGACCGGCCAGACGATCATCCGCGGGATGGGCGAGCTGCACCTCGAAATCATCGTCGACCGCCTGAAGCGCGAATTCAACGTCGAGGCGACCGTCGGCAAGCCGCAGGTCGCCTACAAGGAGACCCTGACGCGCAACGCGGACGGCGAGATGAAGTACGCCAAGCAGACCGGCGGCCGCGGCCAGTACGGCCACGCCAAGATTCACGTCTTTCCGGGCGAACCGGGCACGGGCTACGTGTTCGAGAACGAAATCGTCGGCGGATCGATTCCGAAAGAATTCATCAAGCCGATCGAAGAAGGCATCCGCGAGGCGCTCACTCGCGGCGTGCTCGCGGGGTATCCCATCGACGACGTGCGCGTGGAGCTGTACGACGGTTCGTATCACGACGTCGACAGCTCGGAGATGGCGTTCAAGATCGCCGGTTCGATGGCGTTCCAGGATGCGGCCAAGAAGGCCAAGCCCGTCCTGCTCGAGCCGGTGATGCGCGTCGAGGTCACGGTCCCGAAGGAGCACATGGGCGACGTGATGGGCAACCTCTCGAGCCGGCGCGGGCAGATTCAGTCGCAGGAGGATCGCGGCGGTACGCAGATCGTCCAGGCGCGTGTGCCGCTGTCGGAGATGTTCGGCTATGCGACGGACCTGAGATCGCGGACGCAGGGGCGCGCGACGTATTCGATGCACTTCGATCGGTACGAGCCTGCGCCGCAGAACGTCAGCGAGGAAGTCGTCGCACGGATGCAGGGGAAATAGTAACGGGCTCCAGGCTCCAGACTCCGGGCTCCAGCCGAACAGGCCAGCAGCCGGGAGCCCAGAGCCCGAAGCCAAAGGCGGACAGATTCTTATATGGCGACAGCATTTAGCGACAAGATCCGCATTCGCCTCAAGGCGTATGACTATCGTGTGCTCGACCAGTCGACGACCGAGATCGTCGATACGGCCAAGCGCACCGGCGCCAGGCTCGCGGGACCGATTCCGCTGCCGACGGCGAAGAACAAGTGGACGGTGCTTCGTTCGCCGCACGTCGACAAGAAGTCGCGTGAGCAGTTCGAAATCCGCACCCACAAGCGCCTGATCGACATCTTCGAGCCGACGCCGCAGACGGTGGACGCGCTCATGAAACTCGATCTGCCGGCGGGCGTGGACGTGGAGATCAAGGCGTTCGGGAAAGAACACAAATAGGGGCTGGGAGGCTCGGACTAGGGACTGGACGCCAGCCCTAGCCCCCAATCACCAGCCCCTGGAGTTCATATGGTGACAGGCATCATCGGACGAAAAATCGGGATGACCCAGGTGTTCGATGCCGACGGGACGGTGCATCCGGCCACGGTCATCAAGGCCGGGCCTTGCGTGGTCCTTCAGTCGAAGAACATGCAGAGCGACGGTTACGACGCCGTGCAGCTGGCCTTTGTCGAGGAAACGCCCGTGAAAGCCAACAAGCCGACGGCGGGCCATTTCAAGAAGGCCAACGTGCCGGCGACGCGCGTGCGCCGCGAGGTGAAGGTCGCGTCCGGGCCGGGAGAGAAGGCGGAGGATTCGGCGCCGAAGGTCGGCGACCAGGTGCTCGCGTCAATCTTCGCCGACGGCGAGCGCGTCGACATCGTCGGCACCGGCCGGGGCAAGGGATTCCAGGGTGTCGTCAAGCGTCATCACTTCGCGGGCGGCGCGATGTCGCACGGGTCGATGTTCCATCGGGCACCGGGGTCGATCGGCGCATCGTCGTTTCCCTCGCGTGTCGTGAAGGGCATGCGGGCGGCCGGGCGCATGGGCGGCGGCCGCGTGACGATTCACAACCTGAAAGTTCTTCGCGTCGACCTCGATAACAACCTGCTGATTGTCGAGGGCGGCATTCCGGGTGCGCCGGCGAGCTACGTCGTCGTGCGCAAGGCGCGGACCGCGAAGAAGCTGAAGGTTGCGCAGGTCGAGAAAGTCAAGAAGGGCAAGAAATAGGGTCTGGGGCTAGGGATCAGGGGCTAGCGCCTGCGGCCATGCCGAGGCCCCCGGCGCGGCCGCCGCGCTGGGGTGGCGTGCCGAGCCGAGGACATGCGAATCCGAGGCGAGGCATCGGCGTAAGAAACGCGCCGGGGGTGGGGCCCCGGCGCCAGTGAAAAAAGTTGGCAGATATGCAACTCGATGTCGTGAACGGCGAAAACCAGAAGGTCGGCGCGGTTGAAGTGCGCGACGACGTGTTTGGCGGGCGGGTGAACGGCGACCTCATGTGGGAATCGGTGGTCCATGCCAATGCGGCGGAGCGCCGCGGGACGCATATGACCAAGAACCGCGCGCTCGTCAGCGGGAGCGGCAAGAAGCCCTGGCGGCAGAAAGGGACCGGCCGCGCGCGCATCGGGTCGATCCGGAACCCGCTGTGGCGGCACGGCGGCACCGTTTTCGGGCCGCAGCCGCGCAGCTACGACTTCCGGCTGCCGAAAAAAGCCGAGCGCGGCGCACTCCGCGCGGCGCTGGCGGCCAAGGTTCAGGGCGGCGCGCTCGTCGTGGTCGACGCGCTGTCGGCTGCGGAGATCAAGACCAAGAGCGCCGCTGAGATGCTGAAACGCCTCGGCGTCGACGGCAAAGCGGTGCTGGTCGATCTGGCGATCGATGACAAGCTGTCGAGATCGGTCCGGAACATCCCCGGCGTCACCCTGGTGTCGAGCGCGCGGCTCACCGCGCGATCGGTGATCGATGCGGGGCGCGTCGTGGCGACCCGGGGCGCGATCGAGAGACTGCAGGAGGCGCTTTCCTAGGATGCGACGTACCAGACGTGCACCGACGCGCGGTTGGCGCATGCTGGCGTTCTTGCGTGGAAGGCTGAGTCGTTCATGAAACAGACAGATGTGATTCGCAGGCCCCTCATCACCGAGAAGACCTCGATCCTCCGCGAGGACGGACGGACGATCGTGTTTCAGGTGGCGAGCGGGGCCAACAAGGTTGAAATCCGGCACGCGATCGAGCAGTTGCTCGGCGCCAAAGTCGAGAGCATCCGGACGGCGATCGCGCACGGCAAGGTGAAGCGCCAGGGGCGTTTTGCCGGCCGCCGGTCGGATTGGAAGAAGGCCTACGTGAAGCTGGCCGAGGGCGCGAAGATGCCCGAGTTCCTCGAGGGCGCGTAATGCCCGAACTGATTAGAGAAGGGGCATAACCATGGCCATTCGCAAATACAACCCGACATCGCCCGGTACGCGGTTCCAGACCGTCGCCGTGTTCGATGAGATTACGACCCAGGAACCGCACAAGCCGCTTGTCGAGAAGCTCCACGAATCCGGCGGCCGCAACAACGCCGGACAGCTGACATCCTGGTGGCGCGGCGGCGGTCACAAACGGATGTACCGGATCATCGACTTCAAACGGGACAAGCTCGACATCCCCGCGAAGGTGACGACCATCGAGTACGACCCCAACCGCTCGGCGCGGATCGCGCTGCTGACCTATGCCGATGGCGAGAAGCGCTACATCCTCCAGCCGGTGGGGCTGAAGGTGGGCGACACCATCGTCTCTGGTCAGTCGGTGGACATCCTTCAGGGCAACGCGCTTCCGCTGAAGAATATTCCGCTTGGTACGCAGCTGCACAACGTGGAGCTCAAGCCGGGCAAGGGCGGGCAGATCGCGCGCAGCGCCGGATCGTCGGTGCAGCTCGTCGCCAAGGAAGGCGACTACGCCTCGGTCAAGATGCCGTCCGGGGAGATTCGCAAGATCAGCATGGAGTGCTTCGCGACGATCGGTCAGGTCGGCAACATCGACCACGAAAATGTCTCGATCGGCAAGGCCGGCCGCAGCCGCTGGCTGGGTCAGCGGCCGCACGTGCGGGGCGTCGCCATGAACCCCGTCGACCATCCGCTTGGCGGTGGTGAAGGCAAGACGTCTGGCGGCCGTCACCCGGTGACGCCCTGGGGGCTGCCCACCAAGGGCTACAAGACGCGCAACCGGAAATCGACCGACAAGTTCATCGTTCAGCGGCGGAAGAAATAATTATGGGACGCTCACTGAAGAAGGGCCCGTTCGTCGACACCCACCTTCTCGAGAAGGTCGAGGTCATGAACCGCGGAGCCGAGAAGAAAGTCATCAAGACGTGGTCGCGGCGATCGACGGTGGTGCCCGAGATGGTCGGCCACACGCTTGCCGTGCATAACGGTAAGAAATTCATTCCCGTTTACGTCACCGAGAACATGGTGGGCCACAAGCTCGGCGAATTCGCGCCGACGCGGCTCTTCAAGGGCCACACGACACGCGTCGCGGAAAAAGCCGCGGCTGTCGGTGGCGCTCCCGGCGCCGGGGCTGGTGCGGCCGCGCCTGCGGCTGGCGGCGGGAAGCCGGCCGGGGGAGGCGCATCGTGATCGAAGCGCATGCCACATCCAGATACGTGAGGACGTCGGCCCAGAAGGCCGGCCTCGTGCTCGCGCTGATTCGCGGCAAGGACGTGAATCAGGCGCTTGCGACGCTCCAGTTCACGCGCAAGTCGATTGCGGCGGACATCGCGAAGGTGTTGCGGTCGGCGATCGCGAACGCGCAGAACAAGGAAGGCTTCAACGGCGACGTCGATCGGTTGTTCGTGTCTGCGTGCTACGCCGACCAGGGACCGGCGCAGAAGCGTGTTCGTCCGGCTCCGATGGGACGGGCGTTCCGGGTGCTGAAGCGGACGGCGCATCTCACGGTGCGCGTCTCCGAGCGGCCGGAAAAAGTCGTGGCGATCTCGACGGGCGCCACGGCCGACGCCGCACCGAAGCGGCCGCGCCGGACGACGGCGGCGAAGAAGCCGGCCGGCCAGACGACGGCCAAGCGGGCGCCGTCGAAGAAGTCAGCCAAGTAAGAAACGTGGTTCGGTAGTCGTCAGTCAGCGAAGGAGAGTTTGTGGGCCAGAAGGTTCATCCGTTCGGATTCCGGCTCGGGTTCAACAAGACCTGGCGGTCTCGGTGGTACTCGGACCGGGACTACGCAAAGCTGCTGCATGAGGATCTCGAGCTCCGTGGGAACCTGAAGAAGCGGTTCGCCCATGCCGGCGTTTCGAAGATCGAAACCGAGCGTGCCGCCAACAAGCTGAAGATCGACATCTACACCTCGCGGCCCGGCATCATCATCGGGCGCAAGGGGACGGAAGTCGACAAGCTGAAGCAGGAAATCCAGAAGCGCACGAGCCGCGAGGTCTTCATCAACATCCAGGAGATCCAGAAGCCGGAGCTCGACTCGCAGCTCATCGCCGAGTCGGTGGCGATGCAGCTGGAAAAGCGCGTGGCATTCAGGCGCGCGATGCGGAAGGCGGTCGAGTCGGCGCTGCGCTTCGGCGCACGCGGCATCAAGGTCCGCGTATCGGGCCGCCTCAACGGCGCCGAGATCGCACGGTCCGAGTGGTACCTGCACGGTCAGCTGCCGCTGCAGACGCTGCGCGCGGATGTCGATTACGGATTCGCGGAGGCGAGCACGACGTACGGCCAGATCGGCATCAAGGTGTGGCTCTACAAGGGCGAGCGTCTCGTGCCGCAGCGTGGCCGTGAAGAGGAATACAGGGAGCGGGCTCCTCGGAGACCCCAGGGGGCAGGAGCCCGGTAAATTTGGTCAACTGAGTCATCTGGTTATTTGGTCATTTGATTGATTCATTGAATGACGAGATAACCAGGTGACCCGATGATCAAATGCAAGGATCGCAACTATGTTGATGCCGAAGAAAGTGAAGTTCCGCAAGCAGCAGCGCGGGCGGATGCGCGGGAAGGCGTGGCGCGGGTCGGACGTGTCGTTCGGCGACTACGGCTTGAAGGCGCTCGAGCCGTGCTGGCTGACGGACCGCCAGATCGAAGCGGCGCGGGTGGCGATGACGCGGTTCATCGCGCGCGGCGGCAAGATCTGGGTGCGCGTGTTCCCCGACAAGCCGATCACCAAGAAGCCGCAGGAAACGCGAATGGGTAAAGGCAAGGGCGCACCCGAGCAGTGGGTCTGCGTCGTCCGGCCCGGCAAGGTGCTGTTCGAAATGGAAGGCATCCCCGAGAAGGAAGCGCGCGAGGCAATGAAGCTGGCGGCGGCGAAGCTGCCGATCATGACCAAGTTCGCGAGCCGGTTCGCGCAGGAGAAGATGCTATGAAGGCGGCGGAACTGCGGGATCTCGGTGTCGACGAGCTCGGCGTCAAGGAACGCGCGCTGGCCGACGAACTGTTCCGGATGCGCATCCAGCAGTCGATGGGGCAGCTCGAGGCGCCCGACCGACTGCGCCTGGTCCGGCGGGATCTCGCGCGCGTCAAGACTTTCATGCGGCAGAAACGGACGCAGTAGCGCCTGCGGCCATGCCGGGGCCCCCGGCGCGGCAGCCGCGCTGGGGTGGCGTGCCGAGCCGAGGGCTGAGCAGCCGAGGCGAGGCATCAACGTCAGTTCGCGCCAGGGGTGGGGCCCCGGCGCCGGTGAAACAAAGATGGCGGAAAAATCAGAGAAGGTCGGCGTCGTCGTCAGCAACAAGATGCAGAAGAGCATCGTCGTCGCTGTCGAGTGGCAGGTGCGCGACGAGATGTACGGCAAGACCATGCGGCGGACGTCGAAGTTCATGGTCCACGACGAGGCGCAGACGGCGGGCATCGGCGACCAGGTCGCCATCGTTGAGACGCGGCCGATGAGCCGGCGGAAACGCTGGGCGCTCGTCCGCGTCGTCCGGAAGGCAGCGGGAGTGTAGCCATGATTCAGATGCGATCGATCCTCGACGTCGCCGATAACTCCGGCGCGCGCAAGATCGCCGTCATCAATCCGCTTGGCGGATCGACCGGCCGCTACGCCAGGCTCGGCGACGTGGTCACGGCGTCGGTGAAGGAAGCGACGCCCGAAGGCACCGTCAAGAAGGGGCAGGTCGTGAAAGCGGTCATCGTGCGGACCGTGAAGGAGCAGCGCCGCCGCGACGGCAGCTACATCCGCTTCGATCGGAACGCGGCGGTGCTCATCAACGACAACAACGAGCCCATCGGGACGCGCGTGTTCGGCCCCGTCGCGCGCGAGCTGCGCGAGCGCCGCTTCATGAAGATCATTTCGCTGGCGCCAGAAGTGCTCTAAAGAATTTGAAATTAGGAATTAGGAATTAGAAATGCGTTGCCCGGATTCCTAATTTCCAATTGTGAATTGTGAATTTCATATGTCCAGGCTAGCGACACCGATTCGAAAGAACGACAGCGTCCTCGTCATCACGGGCAAGGACCGCGGCAAGCGTGGCCGCGTGCTGAAAGTGCTGCCCGCAGACAAGGGCAAGGTCCGGCTCATCGTGGAAGGCGTGAACATGATCAAGCGCCATACGAAGCCGAATCCCAACAAGCAGGTCAAGGGCGGCATCGTGGCGCGCGAGGCGTCGCTGCATGCCTCGAACGTCCAGCTCGTCTGCCCCGAGTGCGGCGTCCAGACGCGCATCGGCCACAAACTGCTCGGCGACGGACGTAAGGTCCGCATCTGCCGCAAGTGCGAGGGAGTCGTCGACAAATGACCCGGCTCAAGGAGAAGTACCAGAAGGACGTCGTTCCCGCGCTCCAGAAGGAGTTCGGGTACAAGAACGTGATGGCCGTGCCGAAGATCGAGAAGGTGGTCGTCAATATGGGGCTCGGCGAAGCGACGTCGAATGCCAAGTTGATCGACACCGGGGCCGACGAGGTCGCGCGCATCACGGGGCAGAAACCGGTGACACGCCGGGCGAAAAAGTCGATTGCCCAGTTCAAGGTCCGCAAGGGGCAGCCGATCGCCACGATGGTGACGCTGCGCGGCGTGCGGATGTGGGAATTTCTTGACCGGTTGATGAATATCGCGCTGCCGCGCGTCCGCGATTTCAAGGGCGTGTCGCCCCGGGGGTTCGACGGCCGCGGGAACTACACGCTCGGGCTTCGGGATCAGCTGCTGTTTCCGGAAATCGACTACATGAAGGTGGATAAGGCGCGCGGGATGAACGTCTCGGTCGTCACGACGGCGAAGACCGATCAGGAAGCACGGAAGCTGCTGCAGTTCATCGGCATGCCTTTCAGACAATCCTAGACAGGGGCTGGGGACTAGGGGCTAGGGAATTAGATATGGCAACAACCGCCAAGATTGCGAAAGAGCAGAAGAAGCCGAAGTTCAAGATTCGGCTGCGCAACCGCTGTCACCTCTGCGGACGTCCGCGCGCGTATATGCGGAAGTTCGGTCTGTGCCGTCTGTGTTTCCGCAAAGCGGCACTCGAAGGCGACGTGACGGGCGTGACGAAATCGAGCTGGTGAGGTTTAGAAGACATGACTGACCCTATCGCAGACATGCTCACGCGAATCCGCAATGCGGTGACCGCCAAGCAGACACGGGTCGATATGCCCGTATCGCGGTTGAAGGCCGAAATTGCCCGCATCCTCCAGGACGAGGGCTACATCCAGGCCTACAAGGTGGTCGACGACACGAGCGGGACGACGACAGCACAGGTCAAGACGCTGCGCCTGTTTCTGAAATACGGCCCTCACGGCGAGCGGCTGATCACGGGCGTCGAACGCATCAGCCGTCCGGGCCGCCGCGTCTACTTCGGCCGCGACGATGTGCCGGAGGTGCTCGCGGGTCTTGGCACCAGCATCCTGACGACGTCGCGGGGCGTGATGACGGGCCGCGCGGCCGTGAAGGCCGGCGTTGGCGGCGAGGTTCTTTGCAATATTTGGTGATGCAGAGGCTGACGGCTCAGGACTCCGGACTCTGGCAATGCCAGAAGCCAGTAGCCTGAAGCCCGAAGCCAACAAGGATCGAAGAGATGTCACGAATCGGAAAGAAACCGATCACGATTCCCAAGGGCGTCACCGTCAAGGTGGTGGGCGACGCGGTCGAAGTGCAGGGCCCGAAGGGCAAGATGCGCCAGGGGTTCCCGTCGGGGATCAATTTCGAGCTCGTTGACGGCACGCTCGTCGCCAAGCGATCGACCGAGGACCCGGGACTGGCGAAGTTCCACGGCCTGGCGAGGACGCTCGTCGCGAATGCCGTCGCCGGCGTGACCGAAGGCTACAAACGCGAGCTCGACATCGTCGGCGTCGGCTACCGCGCCGAAGTGAAGGGCAAGCAGGTGGTGTTCGCGCTCGGTTATTCGCACCCGGTCGTCTACGACATTCCGACGGGAATCGATGTCACGATCGACAAGCAGACGCACATCACCGTTTTCGGCGTCGATCGGCAGCTGGTCGGGCAGGTGGCAGCCAACATCCGCCGGTTCCGGGAGCCCGATCCCTATAAGCAGAAGGGCGTCCGGTACACCGGAGAAGTGTTGAAGAAGAAGGCCGGGAAGACAGGGGCCAAATAGATCTGGTCATCTGGTCATCTGGTTATTTGGTCATTTGATTTGCACATTCAAATGACCAGATAACCAGATGACGAGATGACCAAATTCAGGAATCAGTGCCATGAAGATCAAGACGAAAGATGATCGCCGCGTTCGGATTCAGCTGCGGCAGCGGAAGCGGATCTCCGGCTCGAAAGAGCGGCCGCGGCTGAGCGTCTTCCGCAGCGTCGCGCATATCTACGCGCAGGTGATCGACGACCTCAGCGGTGAGACGCTGGTGTCGGCGTCGAGCATCGACGCCGGCCTGAAGGGCGCGTTCGCAAAGGGCGTTGCCGGCGGCAATATCAAGGGCGCGGAAGCGATCGGCAAAGCGATTGCCGAGCGATCGCTCGAAAAGGGCATCAAGCGCGTCGTGTTCGACCGCAGCGGATTCCTGTATCACGGGCGCATTCGCGCCGTGGCGGATGCCGCGCGAAAAGCCGGTCTGGAGTTCTAGCGAACCATGCGAACAAGAGAACGTATCGATCCGTCGCAGCTCGACATCAAGGACACGGTGGTTTCGATCAACCGGGTCACCAAGGTCGTCAAGGGCGGCAAGAATCTGAGCTTCAGCGCGCTGGTTGTCGTCGGCGACGGCCACGGAGTCGTCGGCTTCGGCGTCGGCAAGGCGAAAGAAGTGCCTTCGGCGATCAAGAAGGGCATCGAAGCGGCGAAGAAGAACCTCATTCGCGTGCCGCTGTCTGGCTCGACGATCCCGCACCCGATCGTCGGCAATTTCGGCGCTGGCAGCGTCCTTTTGAAGCCGGCGCCCGAGGGCACCGGCATCATCGCCGGCGGCGCGGTGCGCGCCGTGGTCGAGGCGGCGGGCATCGCAAACATCATGACGAAGTCACTCGGATCGGCCAACCCGCACAATGTGGTGCGCGCGACGATTGCCGGCCTCGATACGCTCAAGGATCCGCGGCTGATCGCGCGGCTCCGCGGCAGGGACATCGAAGATTTCACGCGGGCGAGTGCATAGGACCTATGGCGAACCAGCGAACAGACACGAAAGGCGGCACCGTCAAGGTGACGCTCAAGACCAGCCCCCTGGGGTTCGACCGCAAACAGTTGACGGTCGTACGCAGCCTCGGGCTGCGGCGCATCCGGCACTCGGTGGAGCTCAAGGACACGCCCGAAACGCGAGGCATGATTCACAAGGTTCGGCACTTGGTAGAGGTGGAATAGCGCCTGCGGCGATGCCGGGGCCCCCGGCGCGGCAGCCGCGCTGGGGTGGCGTGCCGAGCTGAGGCCAGTAACGCCGAAGCGAGGCACCAGCGTTAGTTCGCGCCGGGGTGGGACCCGGCGCCAGTGAAAGAAAGAAAGTTAACTATGTCACTCAGCAATCTGCGTCCGCCGAAGGGCGCCAAGCACGCGAAGAAGCGCATCGGACGCGGCCAGGGGTCGGGTAACGGCAAGACCGCCGGCCGCGGGCACAAGGGTGCGAAGTCGCGGTCGGGCTTCAAGTTCAAGCGCGGCTTCGAGGGCGGCCAGATGCCGCTCCATCGCCGCGTGCCGAAGCGCGGATTCCATAACCCGTTCCGCGTCGAGTACGAGGTCGTCAATCTCGACACCCTGTCGGCGCGGTTCGACGCCGGCACAACCGTTACGCCGGCACTCTTGCTCGAGCGCGGGCTGATGTCGGGAGCCGAGCGGCTCGTGAAGGTGCTCGCGCGGGGCGAGGTCGACAAGGCGTTGACGGTGCACGCGCATAAGTTCAGTGGGAAGGCGGCAGAAAAAATCGTGGCCGCCGGCGGGAAGGCCGAGGCCATCGGCTAAGCGAGGAACGTTGTGGAAAGCCTGAAAAGTCTCTTCACGATTACCGATCTCCGGAACCGGGTGCTGTTCACGCTCGGGCTGCTGGCCGTGTTCCGTCTCGGGAGCCACATTCCGACGCCCGGGATCAACGCTGCGGCGTTGCAGGAGCTGGCCACCCAGGCCCAGAACACGATGTTCGGCCTCTACGACATGTTCTCCGGTCAGAACATGTCGAAGATGACCATCTTCGCGCTGGGCATCATGCCCTACATCAGCTCGTCGATCATTCTTCAGCTGCTCACGGTCGTCTGGCCGTATCTCGAGCGGCTCAAGAACGAGGGCGAACTGGGACGCCGCAAGATCACGCAGTACACGCGCTACGGCACGATCCTGTTGAGCGTCGTGCAGTCCCTCGGCATCGCGGTCTTCCTCGAACGCCAGACCGAGATTGCCGGCGGTCTCCCGCTCGTCTACAACCCGGGCTGGAGCTTCCGCCTGATGACGATGCTCACGCTGACGACCGGGACATGTTTCATTATGTGGCTCGGCGAGCAGATTACCGAGCGGGGCATCGGCAACGGCATGTCGCTCATCATCTACGCCGGCATCGTGGTGGGCCTGCCCCGGGCGGTGCTGACCACGTTCGATCAGATGCGCACCGGACAGATCGGGCTGATCCGGGTGCTCGTGCTGCTGATCCTGATGGTCCTCGTCATCGCGGCGATCGTGTTCGTCGAACGGGGGCACCGGCGGGTCACGGTCCAGTACGCCAAACGCGTCGTGGGGCGCCGCATGTACGGCGGATCGAGCACGCATATCCCGCTCAAGGTCAACACGGGCGGCGTCATCCCCGTCATCTTCGCGTCGTCGATTCTGGCCTTCCCGGCCACGATTGCGTCGGCCTTCAAGAACCCGACGATGGAAGCCGTGACGACGCAGCTGGCGTTCAACATGCCGCTGTACAACCTGCTGTATGTGGCGGGCATCATCTTCTTCACGTATTTCTACACCGCGATCATCTTCAATCCGGATGACGTGGCGGAGAACATGCGGAAGTACGGCGGCTTCGTCCCCGGGATTCGTCCCGGCAAGCGGACGGCCGAATACATCGATACGATCCTGACGCGGATCACGCTCGCGGGAGCAATCTACCTCGCGATGATCGCCCTGCTGCCGAATTTTCTGATCAGCGGGTTCAAGGTGGCGCCGATTCCGTTCATCGGCGGATGGCTGGACGCGAACATCCCGCGGTTCATCACCGAGGGCTTGAACGTCACGTTCTTCTTCGGCGGCACCTCACTGCTGATCGTCGTCGGTGTGGCGATGGATACGGTGCAGCAGGTTGAGTCGCAGCTGATCATGCGCCATTACGACGGCTTCATGAAGAAGTCACGAATTCGCGGACGACGGGCGTAGGCCGGACGTGGCGTTGCATCTCATCCTGTTCGGCCCGCCGGGCGCGGGCAAGGGGACGCAGGCGGAACAGCTTGCTCGGCAGCGGGGCATTCCGAAGATTTCGACGGGAGACATCCTGCGCGAAGCGGTCCAGGGCGGAACGCCGATTGGTCAGCGCGCGAAGGCCATCATGTCGCAGGGCCGGCTCGTCAGCGACGAGGTGATGATCGGGATCATTCGCGAGCGTATCGATCAGAGCGACGCGAGCAACGGATTCGTGCTCGACGGCTTTCCGCGGACCGTGATCCAGGCGAGTGCCCTCGACGAGATGATGGTGGGGCGCGATCCGCTGGTCATCATCGAGATTGCGGTGCCGGAAGCGGAACTGCTGCGCCGCTTGTCCATGAGGATGGTCTGCGACAAGTGCGGCCACACGGCGGGGGCGAACGCGGCATCCGGTCCGGGCGGTACGTGCGAGGTGTGCGGAGGCAAGCTGGTGCAGCGGAGCGACGATCACGACAACGTGATCCGCGAGCGGCTCAACGTCTACCACGTCCAGACGCAGCCGCTTCTCGAGTTCTATCAGGCGCGGCCCACGTTCCGGTCGGTGAACGGATCGCAATCGCCGGAGCGCGTGAGCGCGGACCTGACGGCGGCTATCGATTCGGTCGGCAGCGGCATGACCCGGGGAGCCCGGCGATGATCGTGTGCCGGTCGGCGGCCGAACTGGAGCGCATGCGCGCCGCGGGCCGGCTGGTCGGCGAGGTGCTGACCGAGCTCGCAGCATATGTGGCACCGGGAGCCACGACGGCCGATCTGGACGCGCTGGCGGAGAGACGGATTCTCGCCGCGGGCGCGACACCGGCCTTCAAGGGGTATCACGGGTATCCCGCGACGATCTGCGCGTCGATTAACGACGAGGTCATCCACGGAATCCCGTCGGGTCGCCGCGTGCTGAACGAAGGCGACATCATTTCGATCGACGTCGGCGCTTCGCTCGACGGGTATTTCGGCGACAGTGCGATTACGCTGCCGGTCGGCCCGGTGTCCGAGGACGCGGCACGGCTCCTGACCGTCACCGAAGAGTCGCTGTACAAGGCGATTGAGTGTGTCCGGCCCGGCGGCCGTGTCTCCGACATCGGGCACGCCGTTCAGCGGCACGTCGAGGCGTTTGGATTTTCGGTCGTGCGCGAGTTCGTGGGCCATGGGATCGGCGAACGGATGCACGAGGAGCCGCAGGTGCCGAACTACGGCGAGCCGGGGCGTGGCCCGCGGCTGGCCGAGGGCATGGTCCTCGCGATCGAGCCGATGGTGAACGCGGGCAAGCCGGCCGTCAAGGTGCTCGGTGACGGGTGGACCGCCGTGACGAAGGACGGCAGTCTCGCCGCGCATTTCGAGCACACGGTCGCCGTGACAGCGGGGGAGCCGTGGATTCTGACGGCGAGAGAAGTGCCGGTTCGCGTCCGGACCTGACGGGCAGCGTCACCGAGCAGCTGCCGAGCGGGCTCTATCGCGTGAAGCTCGAGGGCGGCCAGCAGGTGACGGCGCATATCGCGGATCGGATCGAGCGCAATTTCGTGAGGGTCCTGGTCGGGGATCGGGTGCGGATCGAACTGACGAAGGACGTCACGCGGGGACGGATTGTTGAGAAGCTGAGAGACCGCTGAACACGCCGGGCAAGTCCGCTCCGCGGGTGCTGCGCGTTTCGCGCTGGTTGTGGATTAGGGAACCGAGATGAAGGTACGAGCGTCAGTCAAACGGATTTGCGACAAGTGCAAGGTGGTCCGTCGCCAGGGAGTGGTGCGGATCATCTGTTCGAACCAGAAGCACAAACAGAGGCAAGGATAAGCGATGGCACGAATTGCTGGCGTCGATCTGCCGCGGACCAAGCGCGTCGAGATCGGTCTCACCTACATCTACGGCATCGGGCGCTTCCGCGCGAACACGATTCTGACCGAGGCCGGAGTCAGCGCCGACATCCGGGTCAAGGACCTGTCCGAGGACGACGTCCGGAAGATCAGCCGCGTGATCGAAGAGCAGGGCGGCGTCGAGGGCGATCTCCGCAAGGAGATCTCGATGAACATCAAGCGGCTGATGGAAATCGGCTGCTACCGCGGGATGCGCCACCGGCGCAATCTGCCGGTGCGCGGACAGCGGACGAAGACGAACGCGCGCACCCGGAAGGGGCCGCGCAAGGGCGCGATCGCGAAGAAGAAGACGGTTTAATTTATGGCAAAAGCAGAACCAGCTCCCGACGGCGCAACACCCGAGAAGAAAGAAGGCGCTGCCGGCAAGCGGAAGAAGACCTTCAAAAAGCGCGGCGAGAAGCGCGTCGTCCACCACGGGCTGGCGCACATCCACGCCTCGTTCAACAACACGACGGTGACGATCACGGACACCGAAGGCAACGTCGTCGCCTGGTCGAGCGCCGGCGGCATCGGCTTCAAGGGATCGCGCAAAGGGACGCCGTTTGCGGCAACCCAGGCCGCCTTGAACGCCGGCAACGCGGCGAAGACCGTCGGCATGCGCTCGCTTGACGTGCGCGTCAAGGGTCCCGGGTCCGGCCGCGAGTCGGCGATTCGCGCGCTGCAGACCGTCGGGCTCGAGGTCAAGTCGATCCGGGACGTCACGCCGATTCCCCACAATGGCTGCCGCCCGCCGAAGCGGAGGAGAGTGTAAATGGCGCGTTATATCGGACCCGTCTGCCGGCTGTGCCGGCGCGAGGGGATGAAACTGTTCCTCAAGGGCGAACGCTGCTACACGGAGAAGTGCGCGATCGAAAAGCGCAACTTCGCGCCGGGTCAGCACGGCAAGACGCGCAAGGCGAAACTCGCCGGTTACGGCATCCAGCTGCGCGAAAAGCAGAAGGTCAAGCGCATCTACGGCGTCCTCGAGGATCAGTTCCGCGGCTACTTCGCAGCGGCCGAGCGCGCGCGCGGCATCACCGGCGAAACGCTGCTCCAGCTCCTCGAGCGGCGGCTCGACAACGTCGTCTACCGTCTTGGCCTGGCGACCTCGCGGGCCCAGGCGCGGCAGCTCGTGCGGCACGGACACTTCCTGGTCAACGGGAAGAAGGTCGACATCCCGTCCTTCTCCGTGAAGCAGGGCGACATCGTCAGCGTGCTCGGACGGACGCAGAAGAACCCGACGCTCGAGCATGCGATGGAAGAAGTGAAAGGCCGCGGCATCCCGGAATGGCTTTCGTTCGACGCGAGCACCATCACCGGCCGGATCGTGTCGATGCCGACGCGCCAGCAGATCAACCTGCCGGTGCAGGAACAGCTGATCGTCGAGCTGTACTCGAAGTAAGAACTGAGAAGTGAGAACTCAGAAGTAGTGCGTTCCACTTCTTCCTTCTAAGTTCTCACTTCTAAATTTCGTAAGCCGTCGGCCCGCAGCCTTACACAGACCTGCGGCGGGAGGTCGGCGGTCACTTGCAGGTCTGGAGGCCCGTCTGCGGGCCCGTAGCGAAAGGAAGAATCGATGCTCTGGAAAGGTTTTCAGCGACCCAAGCGGCTCGAATTCGAACGCGAGACACTCACTGACCGGTTCGGCCGGTTCTACGCCCAGCCGTTCGAGCGCGGCTTCGGGACGACGATCGGCAACGCGCTGCGCCGGGTGCTGCTCTCTTCCGTTGAGGGCGCGGCGATCACGGCGGTCAAGATCGACGGCGTGCTCCACGAGTTCTCCCCGATCCCGGGTGTCGTCGAGGACGCGACCGACATCATCCTCAACCTGAAGCAGATTCCGCTCAAGCTGCACACCGATCAGACCAAGACCCTGATCCTCCGCATCGACAAGGCGGGGGAGGTGCGCGGACGCGACATTCAGGCCGACGGCGATGTCGAAATCCTCGAGCCCGATGCGCATATCGCGACGGTCTCGGACCACGGAAAACTCCACATGGAGATGCGCATGAAGCGCGGCCGCGGCTACGTGTCCGCGGACAAGAACTTCGACGAGGATCTGGGCATCGGCTGGATCCCGATCGACTCCGTCCACTCGCCGGTCAAGAAGGTGAACTATCTCGTCGAGGCGGCGCGCCTGGGACAGACGACCGACTACGACAAGCTGACGGTCGACGTCTGGACGAACGGCTCGATCAATCCGCGCGACGCCGTATCGCTGTCGGCGAAGCTGATTCGCGATCACCTGAACATCTTCATCAACCTGGAGGAAGGCGCCGAACAGCAGCTGGAAGCTTCCTCCGATCAGCCGCGCGTCGGCGTCGGCAACGAGAATCTCGACAAGAGCGTCGAGGAGCTCGAGCTGTCGGTCCGCTCGTACAACTGCCTCAAGAACGCGAATATCCGGACGATTCGCGAGCTGGTGCAGAAGAGCGAGGGCGAGATGCTCAAGACGAAGAACTTCGGCCGCAAGAGCCTGAACGAAATCAAGGAAATCCTGCAGACGATGGGCCTTGGCCTCGGCATGAAGATCGATCAGGCGGCGACAGCGTCACAGGAATAGAAAAGCAGGGGCTAGGCTAGGGACTAGGCTAGGGACTAGGGACTAGGGGGACTGGGGCTTTGATCCCTAGCCCCTCGTCCCTAGCCCCTGACGAGATCACACTATGAGACACCGAGTTGCACATCGAAAGCTGGGGCGGGTTACCGAGCATCGCATTGCGCTGCTGCGCAACCAGGCGACGGCCCTGCTCCGCCACGAACATCTGACGACGACGGTGCCGAAGGCGAAGGAGTTGAGGCCGTTCGTGGAGAGGCTGATCACCGTCGCCAAGCGCGGTCTCGCCGCCGGCGAGGCGAACGGCCGCGTCCTGAATGCCCGCCGCCTGGTCCTGCAGGACGTCCAGGATCGCGAAGTCGTGACGAAGTTGTTCGACACCATCGCTCCCCGCTTCGCCGCGCGGGCGGGCGGCTACACGCGGTTGCTCCGAATCGGCTACCGCCAGGGCGACAGCGCCGAGATCGCGCAGGTCGAGCTCGTCGGCAGCGAGTTCAATCCGAAGGCCAAAGCCGAGGGTGACGCGGCAGAAGCCGCCAAGCCCAAGGCGAAAGGCGTCGGCGGACGGCTGAGGGCCGCCGCCGAGCGGCTCCGCGGCAAGAAGGACGACACCGAAGGCGGCGCCAAAGTCTCCACGAAGCCGGCGAAGGGTGCGGGTCGCAAAGTGACGACGCCGAGAAAAGCTGGCGGCAGTTAGAAGGGACGATCCCCCTCAAGCTCCTGCTGACCGACGTCGCCTGGGCCTCTCTGGCCCTGGCGGCGGCGCAGTTCTTTATCACATGCCTCGACAAACCGGGCGACGCTCCCGGCAGCTGCTGGTGCAGCTGTTCGGCCGCCGCGCGTCTCGGTGAGCAGCGGTTTCGGCATTTCATCAGCACCGTCGAGATCGTCAGCGTGCTCGCTTCTTCCGATGACCGCGTTCGTCTTCGAGTCCGCCGTTTCGCGCTCAGGCGCTCGCCGTCGGAGCGGGCCGCGTTCAGGGCCGCAGCCACTTCGCCATCCAGTCGACCGCCGCGCGCTGGGCGTCCGCGGTGAACTCGTGCCCGGTGTCTGGCTGCAGCAGCAGCCGGAATTTTTCGGGCGCGCGGGCGTCGCGGTAGGCGCGTTCGGCGGCTCTTTTTCCAGCACATTGGGATCCTAAGCTTAGAATTCCACGTGGACAAGTTGTCGCG